>JGI24703J35330_11748522_pt1 | contig 18475 bp, 17 predicted proteins | sample TergutNt197P1_FD_35330 | JGI IMG/M metagenome (IMG submission 35330) | reverse complement strand
CCCTTCCGCTATTGCATCGCGACCCTTTCGATGGAATCATCATTGCAACTGCACTTTTAGAAAAGATGACAATTGTAACAGCAGATGAAAATATTCAAAAATATGACGTGCCGTGGGTTTGGTGACATTTTTACAATCGCAGGAACAGAGGATTCCCAACGAAGTATCCTCTGTTCACTTGCGCTTGGATTTCCCCTTTCCGCACGGCTAAACACCTTATTTATTCCGTAAATGAGCCGACAGCCATGTATTTTAGTAGGCTTTTTCACAAGCCCCTTAGTAGCATACAAAATGTTTTCAGTGACGTAGATATAAAAATTTCATTATTGAATAATGTCGCCGTGGATACAAAAGATTTGCTTGCAGATATTTCTGATAATTTTGACGGAATATTTGGTTATAAAGTTCATAATAATCATGACAATGATGTTATGAGATTATGCCTCGATAATGGCTGGCGTTTTGATTTAACTTTTGCGTGACAAAGAAAAGAAAACCAACATCCATAGATTTGGTGATTGTGAGGATGTGTCAATTTTACATCCACTGCTGTCACTAAAAAATTCTTGCGATTTTCTAAAAAACGTCAAATATGATATACTTAACATTCTTTTTCATGCAAAGTTGCCAAATTGGGAGACTTGCAACATCAACTCTTTCATATTGATTTCGTTTTAAAGGATGATGACATGAAAACGGCATACGATTTTTTTAGTAAAACCGCAACCGAAATTAAGGACTCCGGCTTATGGAAAAACGAGAGGGTTATTACAACACCACAATCCCCTATCATTAGTACAGCAGAAAAGCCCGCACTTATTAACATGTGTTCCAACAACTATCTTGGGCTTGCCAACCACGAGGCCGTAAAAGCCGCCGCAAAACGTGGCATTGACCGATGGGGATATGGCTTATCGTCTGTGCGCTTCATCTGCGGCACTCAAGAGGTTCATAAACAGCTCGAAGCCGAGTTATCGTCATTCCTTGAGACAGAGGATACAATATTGTATTCGTCATGCTATGATGCAAACGGTGGGCTTTTTGAAACCATACTCACTGCTGATGATGCGATTATCAGCGATGAGTTAAACCATGCCAGCATTATTGATGGTGTACGTTTATGTAAAGCGGCGCGCTATAAGTACAAAAATAATGACATGTCAGACTTAGAAGAGCAGTTAAAACAAGCCTCCTCCGCACGCATACGCGCCATCGTCTGCGATGGGGTGTTTTCGATGGATGGGACTGTAGCAAACTTGCAAGTCGTTTGCGATCTCGCGGACAAATATGACGCGCTTGTTATTGTAGACGACAGCCATGCCGTGGGTGTTATTGGCGAAAACCTAAAAGGCTCACATGAATTTTGTGGCGTAATGGGTCGTGTGGACATCATCACAGGCACACTCGGCAAAGCCCTTGGTGGCTCGTCCGGCGGCTACACATCGGGCAAAAAAGCCATCATTGACATCCTGCGCCAAAAATCTCGCACATATCTATTCTCAAACACCCTCTCGCCCATCATAGCAGAAGCGAGTCTGGAGGTATTGAGGCTCATCCGCACATCGCCGGAAATAAAAAAATGCCTCCGCGAAAACACTGTCTACTTCCGCGAAAAAATGACAGAAGCAGGTTTTGACATCCCGCAGGGCATTCATCCCATCACACCCGTTATGCTTTACGATGAACAAAAGGCTCAAAAAATGGCGGCTCTGCTACTGGAGAAGGGAATATACGCAATAGGTTTCTTCTTCCCCGTAGTGCCAAAAGGCAAAGCTCGTGTGCGCTGTCAGGTCTCCGCCGCCCACACCCGCGACCAGCTGGACAAAGCCGTCGCGGCGTTTAGAGAATGCCTTACCCAAATGTAATCTCCAGCTCAAACTTTAGCTTTCTGTAATAGTCCAGCTCCACCAAATCGGTGGGGCTTATTTTTTTGTCGCCTTTTTCAAAATAAGCCAGCCCCGCACTGTCGAGCATGTTATAGACAAATTGTGTGCAATAGAGGATGTTTGGTTTATGACGGCGTTTGTGTATAAAAAGACCGAGGATATTGTACGCACTGCCTTCTCTGTTGATTTTGTCAATCTTGTCCAACATCTGCTTTTTTTGCTCTGTCGTACATGGCAGGCTGTACACCATTATTTTTGAATCCGGCGACTTCCGAAAAAACTCCAACAGCTCCATGTTAAGACCCGGTGGATATACCTTTTCGCCACCATTATAGCTTATGGTTGTCTGTAGCTTTTTATCAAACGACAATGACGCATGGTTATACTGCTTCTGTGTAAAAACAGATATAAACTCCGATGCCGGGCTACCTGTTTTAGATATGACAATATAGATGTTTGGGTCGCTAAAGCTCTCGCGTGCCTTTGTAAAGTAGTCATCCGTGAGGCTTCGGCTGTTTATATAATGGAAAGAATCGTGTCGTGTCATATCAGACGCGAGTGATTTTAGGTTATCAATGGATAACTTTTTTTTGGATTCGCTTATCAAGCCTGCGGTACTCATCAGCTCCGAAATCCCAACAGCGGTGATTTCGCCCGCCGTGGGCAGATAGTAGTGTGTGTACCGTACCGACGCAAGAAAACGACTCACGATAAAAGGTACAAGCAATGTCAAAATTCCAAGTACCCTCCTAAAAACGAAATCAGGTACATTGTCTACATAAGTTTGGCTATAAAGCACACTGTCCACCATTGCAAACTGCATAATAAGAATCAATGTATATGCCAACACACGGTATCTCCGTGTAGTGCGCCTGCCTGGTGTCATGAGCGTGCGTACCACGACGATAATATAAATAACTATGTAAGACATGACAAATATCTCTGCCCTGCCAACAAAAAGAACAGCAAAAATCAGAATGGTCAGTAGACCGTGTAAAAATGCGTAATATTTATCCACGGATACCTCCAAAAAAAATCATGCTGCCTTACCTTTTAGCTTAAACACATATGCCATTATTTCTGCCACTGCCACATAAAGCTCTTCAGGGATTTCTTGGTCTACCTCTACATCTGCATAGATTGCACGAGCCAAGGGTGGGTTTTCTACTATAGGAATATCATGTTCAAGCGCGCTTTCGCGTATACGCTTCGCCATAAAATCTACACCTTTGCCCACGAGTTTTGGTGCGCCTCCCAAGCCCATCATGTCGTATTTTAGAGCGACGGCGTAGTGAGTGGGGTTTGTGATTACCACATCGGCGTTTGGTACGCTTTGCATCATGCGACGCATGGATACCTCGCGCATTTTTTGCTTAATCTTTGATTTAACTTGCGGATTACCCTCCTGTTGTTTCCACTCTTCTTTTACTTCATGTTTTGTCATTTTCAGGTCTTTTTCATGCTTCCAGTGGGTATAGGCATAGTCAAACAGAGCAATAAAGACAAAAAGAACACCCATCGCAATCCCTACGGATATTACGAGGCTGGTAATATATCCGACAGCTTCGATAAATGTCATATTCAAAATAACAGGTATCATATCAATTTCGCTGCCGAGTACGACAAAAACGACAGCCATTACCGCACCCAGCTTTAGCATACTTTTGATAAAATTGACCAAACTTTGCATGGACACTATGCGTTTAAAACCCTTTAGCGGATTAAGTTTAGAAAATTTAGGCTTCATGGGTTTTGCAGTGGGATTCCATTTTACCTGCAAGAGGTTAATTGCGATGCTTACGATAATCGTGACCACAAACATCGGCAACGCAATCAAAATAACTCTCGACAACATCCATGCCACATGTCGCGTCATGTCGTGAGCGTTAAAAGTATCAATAATTCTGTAGTTGAAAAAATTCTGTCGGTTAAACGTAAACATATCTAAAATATTGCCTAAAATTGCACCGGCAAAAAGAGACAGCGCGAAAAAACCCACAATCAGCATAGCGGCTGTGGAGGCTTCTTGCGATTTTGCAACCTGCCCCTCATCGCGTGCTTTTTGGCGTTTTTTTGGTGTAGCTGTCTCTGTCTTTTCGCCGCCACTGCTATCCTCGGCAAAAAATCGCAGATTAAGGCGTAACATTGTCATATGGAGCAATCCCTTCGATTACACTGGCCATACCCTCAAGTGCAACATCAAAAACATTATTATAAATAGCACCTGTGTTCGGGATAATAACAGAATATACAAGAGTAAGCCCAACGAGTACTTTTAATGGCATACCGATGACAAAAACATTCATCTGCGGAACGGATTTTACCATGATGCCAAGGCAGACATCTATAAGCAAAACCGTACCCATAAGAGGAAGCGCAATCTGCAATGCAAGTATAACAAACCCGACAAAAGTCCAGAGCATAAACTCCACTAGCGGTGCGTTACCAATAATAAACGCGGTCCCGAGCGGCACCAGCCTAAAGCTATCAAAAAAAACACTCATAAAAACATGTAAGCCACCCATCACAACAAGCAACGCACTTACCGTCATAAACAAAAGATTACCCGCTACAGGCACTTGTATTTGTTGTATGGGGTCCATGACATTGACCATGGCAAATCCCATTGAAAAGTCCATATAATGTCCGGCAAAAATTATCAAATTGAATACGAAAAACAGAATATAACCCATGACAGCTCCGGTAATCACCTCAGCCACAATCAGCATGACGAATCCCGATACCGTATCATTAAAAACTGCCGTCGTAACATTGCCTGATGTGAAAATAGCTACAGAAAGCACAAACGCAAAAAAAAGCCGAAACTGTACGGGGATAGCCATTCCCGACAGCACCGGCATAAAAATGAGAAATGCCGATACTCTTACGAGGATTAGCATCAAAACATCAACATTATTTAAAAAATTAATAAATAGCGGAATTAATTCCATAGCCTAAAATCCTGGATTCATAAATTGGCTAAAGTTGCTGGTGAGGTGAGTAAAAAACTGCGTAAGTCGCGACAACATAAAAGGACCAAACGCAATAAGAGCAAGCAACACCGCCAATATCTTAGGGATAAATGCAAGTGTAGGCTCTTGGATACTGGTAACTGTTTGAAAGATAGCCATGACAAGACCCGCAATAAGTCCGAGTAAAAGCGGAGGCATCGCGACCATGATTACGGTCATTAGCCCTTGCCGCACTATATCCAGTACAATTTGCTCTGTCACGGTTTATCTCCTTTATACAAGCCTATCTATGAGCATACCCGCTTCTATCAGACTGTAGCCGTCTGTTTCCATGGTGCCAAGGCTGTAATTGTAATGGTAGCTTAGGCCTCTAAAACGCATATGCTCTACCAGCGGCTCCGTCATCAGTTGCTGAGTATATGAGCGCAGGCCGTCAAACAGCTCAATGTTTTCGCCTATGGCTACGTTCATGGACTCATGATTCATGCCCAAGACATAGTCACGGTCAAAAGACATCCGACCCTCTTCCGACAGGGTTAGTCCAAGCATTTCCAAGCGACTGCTGTTATGGTGTACATTTTCGATGACTTCGTCGGAATAAGAACGAAGGCCTGTGCTGTGGGATTGCTCTTGCATAAAACCTGCGGAGTGGTTGTAGTTATCTGCAAATATTTCAAGGTTTTCTGCCATGTCACCGAGGGCCTCTTCATATCCCTGGCGGTGTACTTCGCCGTTGAAATTTTCCATATTTGCAGAAGTGCGCTTTGTTGCATCTTGCAAGCCCGTAACACCATACGTAACAGACTGCGCATAGTTAACGATTTCGTTGCGCAATGCCTTGTTTAGCACAAAAACTCTGCCTGCCGGCTCATTGCCCTGTGCGATACGCTCTCTGCGCGGCACATAGCTTTGGTTACGGTCGCCCGCTTTACCTACGATGTAGGGTTTGTACATATTGTAGTAAAATACGCTTGTCAACATAATAATCGCCTCCATGGCTCACGAATAACGAGACTTCTCCTTGAAATTATTATCGACAGAAAGCGCAAGTTTGTCAACAAGAACTTTTTAAACTTTACGATATAAAGCAAATAATGTATTATTTTCATTGTATCATACTCTTAAAACAAGGAGCAAAAAAATGACACTGACGGATTTGCGCAATAAAATAGACTCGATTGACCACGAATTGCTTTCCCTCTTCCACCAACGAATGAAGGTAGTGACTGACGTAGCCGACTACAAAAAAACAAATGGAATCCCAATTTTAGACCGTAGCCGCGAGGAAGAAAAGTTAAACAAGCTAACCGATAAATATGAAAGAATGCTTTTTAGTTCGTTGTTTGGCATTAGCCGCCGTCATCAGCATGATGCCCTGCAAAACGAACCTTCGCCTTTGAAGAGTTACAAAAATGTGCTATGCAAAGAAATTTTGGAGGCGAAAAAGGCCTATGCTTCAAAGGAGTTGCCTGCTACTGCGATGGTTGCTTGTCAAGGTGTCGAAGGCTCATTCGCAGAAATGGCATCAGAAAAATTGTTTAGACAGCAACCGATGATACAGTATATGAGGACATATGGCAGTGTTTTTGCCGCAATCGAAAACGGTTTTTGTGATTACGGTGTTCTTCCGCTGGAAAACAGCACGGCAGGGTCTGTAAATAAGGTATACCGCGTTATGCAAAACCATAATTTTCGGATTGTGCGCAGTATTAGGTTAAAGGTTGACCACCACCTTGTTGTGCCAAAAGGTGTAAAGTTGGAGGACATAAACGAGGTAGTATCCCATGAGCAGGCCTTGGCCCAATGCGACAATTATTTAAACAGCCTAAGCAAACGTCTGGGCAGAGAAATCGTACAGACGCAATATAACAACACCGCCGCTGCCGCCGAAATGGTAGCAAGCAGTCCACGACGCGATGTTGCCGCCATATGCTCACGCCGCTGTGTAGACAGATATAATCTTGAGTACTTAGAAGAAAACATACAGGATAACCCAAATAATTACACTCGTTTTATATGCATTTCACGCAATTTAGAAATATATGAAGGTGCAAACCGTACAGACATAATCCTCACGTTGGAAAACAAACAAGGCTCGTTACACAATGTCGTCAGAAAAATAAACGACCTTGGTATTGACCTTGGTAAGCTTGAAAGCCGTCCCACCGACTCCGACGACGATTTTATGTTTTATGTGACATTCAAAACTGCTGTTAATGATGAACTCTTTATGCTTTTGGATGAGCTGTCTGCACTTTGCAAAAAATTTGAGTATCTCGGTAGTTATGTAGAGGTCTGATATGACCATGACCTGTGGACTTCTGGGTAAAAAATTGGCGCATAGCTATTCCCCTGCCATACATGCGGCATTTGGGGAAGGCGAGCAAGCTCGCTATAGCTACGCGCTTTTTGAAACAGAAAATTTGCAAGAATTTTTTGATGCACGGAGCTTTCATGGAATAAATGTGACTATTCCATACAAACAGGAGGCCATGCAGTTTTGCGATTCTCTCTCCCATACAGCACAAGAAATCGGAAGTGTAAACACAATATCACGTCGTCCCGACGGCACTCTGCACGGCGATAATACCGACGCAGCCGGTTTCAAAAAAATGGTGGAAAAACTTGCTGTTTCTGTTTCAGGCAAAAAGGTCATTGTCATCGGCAGGGGCGGCAGTGCGCTTGCTATATGTTACGTACTGCGTGAGCTAAACTGCAAAATTGTGGTTGTTTCTCGAGAAAACAACAATATTGATTTTTTGAAAAAACATGGTGACTCGCAAATTTTAGTAAACTGTACCCCTGTGGGCATGTACCCAAACACGGGTGTGTCACCCGTTTCGCTCGACCATTTTCCTCATGTCGAGGGTGTACTCGACCTCATCTACAACCCTGCACGCACGCGCCTCATGCAAGATGCAGAACGGCTTAATATCCCCGTCGTTGGTGGGCTTCCTATGCTTGTGGGTCAAGCTGCTGCCGCTTACGAAATTTTTATAGGTCGCAAAGTGACTAATGAGGATGAAGTATTGCAAAACCTCGAACGTTCTATGCAAAACATAATATTAATTGGTATGCCCGGTAGTGGAAAGACTACACATGGCAAGATGCTTTCTAAAAGACTGAGTCGCTCATTTGTAGATATTGATGAAGAAATAGAAAAAAGCGCAGGGCGTTTAATCTCAGATATTTTTGCGAAGGACGGCGAAGAATTTTTTCGTAAGATAGAGACGGATATGCTCGCTCATTTTGGCAAAGAGTCGGGACTGGTAATTTCTACAGGCGGCGGTTGTGTAACTCGTGAAGAAAACTATTTCCATCTCCACCAAAACGGAAAAATATTTTTTATCGAGCGCGATATAAAAGAACTACCCCGCGAAGGTCGTCCACTTTCCCAAGGAAACCTGCACGAGATGTATAAAATCCGTCTGCCCATGTACAAACGTTTTGCAGATGCAAGATTGGAGAATATATGCGAATACTTGTGATAAACGGTCCAAACATAAACATGCTGGGGTTACGTGAGCCGCATTTGTATGGCAATGCAAACTACCAAGCTCTAACCGACCTCATCCAAAAAACATGTGATTCAGAAAACATAAAAGTAGAAATTTACCAGTCAAATCACGAGGGCGAAATCGTAGACAAAATCCAACAAGCACTCGGGAATGCCGACGGCATAGTAATAAATCCCGCCGCCTACACCCATACATCCGTAGCCATACTCGACGCACTAAAAGCAGTAAATATCCCTGCGGTAGAAGTCCATATCTCCGACATGAAAAAACGCGAAAGCTTTAGACAAGTCTCATACGCGGGTATGGCCTGTGTAAAAACAATCGCGGGCAAGGGTTTAGAAGGGTATGTGGAGGCAGTTTTATATTTGAAGAGAGAATTTTCAACACGCCATCGGCTCTGACTTTAAAAGCGTCACATCTTCGCCTTGCGGATAAATTACATAATCGCCAAGCCCCGCAGGTATAAACACGGATTTTGTTTCTTTTAGCTCAACAGTATGGCTGGTTGTTTGGAAAACTGCTTCGCCGTCTAAGCAGGTATAAACAGAAAACATTTGCTCATTGGAAGATGTGCGAAAAAGCTCGGAGACATTAAGCTTTTCCACCGTAAAATGCTCGGACGGGCTAACATTCACATCGTTTTTTGCGGTATAATCTACTACAGCCAATGCGTCGTTTACATGCAACTCCCTTGGTTTTCCATCTGTACCGACCCGCCCAAAATCATATAGACGATATGTTATATCCGAGTTTTGTTGTATTTCGATTACCCTGATGCCCGGTGTAAGTGCATGTATAAGCCCGGCGGGTATGTTTATGATATCACCCTTTTTTACTGTCATACAGTTTAGGTATTGCTCTATTGTTTTATCTTCATATGCTTTTGCCAGTATATCACGGGTTACGCCGTCTCTTAACCCAACAATTAGTTGTCCGTCAGTTGGTGGTGTCAAAATATACCACAGCTCACTTTTGCCTGTGTCGCCTTTACCGTTTATGCGAGCATATTCATCATTTGGGTGTACTTGCACAGAAAGCACATCTCGTGCGTCTATTGTTTTTACCAAAAGCGGAAAATTTCCTCCTGCTTTTGTACCAAGTACCGCGTTGCGGTCTTTAGCAATAAAATCCACAAAAGCCATACCCTCATACTCACCATTTTCGATTATCCCCATCTCATTTTGGCGACAGGTAATATCCCAACTTTCGCTACCCCATATCATTTCTTTAATAATCGGTTTAAATTTAATCGGATACATCATCACCCTTCGGTTTACCACGAATGCTGTCTCCCCTCTGCGTCGCGCATTACGAGTGTCGTTTCGTCATCGCGATTTGGGTCGTGGTTTTCCGTTCCTCTGCGGCGGGTGATGTATAGAAAGGCACTCTCTGCTGAAGTTTGTGGCGGTATTTTTTCGCTCATTGGGTCAAATACGCGCAGTGTATATCCTTCGGGTGCAAGCCTGTTGCGTACCATCTGCAAAAATTGATGCAAGGCGGCCTTGCTCATTTTATATGCAAACCCATCTTTTTCGCGGGTCTCATTAATAGAGGCCTCCGCGCTTGATACATAAAAAATCCTCTTGGCTGTACCCGCTTCCAGACGAGGTAAAAATTTTTCCAGTGTAGCCATGGGCTTTATCACATTTTCGCGAAAAGTCTGTTCCATGTCCTCGCTACGAAAATCCGTGGTATCTACTAAATAATCCAATTTTTTCACCAACAAAGGTGAGACTTCATCTGTCAAAAAGACTTCGTACCCCTCACGCGAAAAAACTGTCGCGAGGTTTTTACCAAAATCCGACTGCACATTTGTGATTAAGACTGTGTTTTTCATACGCCCTCCTACCATGGCCACTCATATCCATCATAATCTACCATTACCAGCCGATTTTCATCCCTTAGTGGATTTTCAAAATAAGCGGCGGCGATTTTGCCAATATCGTCGGGGTCGTATTTTCCCTCTTCGGCGAGTGTGCCGTCTTTTTCGCGGAACTTCATCCACCCCGGATGGAATAGCCTAAATGTATAACCTTTTTCGTACATGTCATTATGCAAAATACGCACAGCCATGTTCATTGCGGCTTTGCTCATTGGGTATGGGAATGTGTCATTGTAGCGGTTTTTCATCAGGCTGATACAGGCTACCTCACTGGACACAAAACAAATACGTCTCATTCCGCGCATTTTTGGTACGAGCTTTTGAACCAGTGTAAGAGGCCCGACTGCGTTCACATTATATGCACGCCAAACAGCCTCCAAATCCATAGGCTCCTCAAAAGAACAATTTACTTTTCCCATCAATGACGCGTTTGAAATCAACATATCAAGCGCGGTTATTTTTTCTGCCGCAGCATCTATGCTTTTGGCATTGCCCATGTCGAGCCGTAAAACATGCAAATTCTCATGCCTTAAATTTTCTAAAAAATCGTAGTCCTCCATGTACTTTCCTGCAAAAACTTCCCAGCCTCGGTTGAGATATTCTTTGCACAGGCTAAGTCCCAAACCCCTGTCCGCTCCCGTAATCAAAACACTCTGCATGACAACCACTCCTAACAGTGATAGTATAGTCCCAAATATCAAATGTAGGAAGTGTAAATTTTGAAAAAATCAGACAGGGCAATCGCGACAGAGGTATTATCAGAAATCATGGACAATGGCGCGTATGCAAATATAGCACTGCGCAAAGCGTTGGCACAATCAGAAACAACGCCCCAGGCTCGCGCATTTATCACAGAAATGGTAAACGAAACAGTGCGCAACATCATCCTAATCGACCACATAATAGGAAGTTTTTCTAATACTCCAACCAGCGAACTAAAGCCTGTAATCAGAAATATCTTGCGTTTGGCCATATGCCAAATCCGATTTTTGGAGCGGATTCCTGAACGCGCCGCCGTAGATGAGGCAGTGAAGCTGACAAAACAGCATAACTTTGAGCGATTGTCAGGTTTTGTTAACGCAATCCTGCGCAACATCGTTCGTGAGCCGGACAAGCCAAACATACATCCGAAAGACCTTGCCCTGCGATATTCGTATCCCGCGTGGATGGTTAATTCCTTGATAAAATGGCTGGGGAGCAAGAGCGCGATTGAGTTTTGTGAAAACAGTCACAAACCCGCCCCCATCACCATATTGCCAAATACATGTAAAACAGACGTAGAGTCTCTCGTTGCCTCACTGGAGGCCGAGGGCGTAGATGTTGTTGATAATGCTTCGTTATCCCTACGACACACCGGAGATATTACTCGTTTAACGGCATTCAAAGAGGGACATTTTGTCGTAGCAGACCCGGGTGCGATGATGGCGGTAGACGCACTGGAAGCTAAAGCGGGTCAAACAGTGATAGATATGTGTGCCGCGCCCGGCGGAAAATCCTTCGCGACGGCATTCCAAATGCAAAACGAAGGGCGTATTTTAGCATTCGACATCCATCCGCATAGGGTGGAGCTGATTCGTCAAACGCAAAAACGCCTCGGCCTCTCCATCATCGAGCCAAGCGTACATGACGCAACCGTTTTTAATCCCGGTCTTGTAAACATCGCAGACGCGGTACTCGTAGATGCCCCATGCTCCGGGCTTGGGACAATCCGCAGACATCCGGAAATCAAATTTACCCGCCAACCTGATGACATACAAGTTTTGGCAAAAAAGCAAGCCCGAATGCTGGAAAACGCCGCAAAATATGTAAAGCCCGGCGGCAAACTGGTGTATTGCACATGCACCGTAGCCACCGAAGAAAACATGGAGATAGTAAACGCCTTCTCCCACGCTATCCCAAACTACGAGCTAATCAGCGCGGAACAGACCCTGCCCTGCGCAGAAGCCGACGGTTTTTTTACAGCGGTGATGCAAAGGCGCGTATAACAATCACATAATCTCTTCTTTTATTTTTTTTAAAGAAATCTTTGTGGGGTCGTATTCAAACTCTACCTGGTTGTTTTCGATGGAAGTTACTGCATTTGTGATGCCCAGGTCTGCGAGGGCGTTGTGTACGGCCTTTTCGCAGTTTTCGCAATGTAATTCTACTTGCAGTATTGCTTTTTTCATTTTTCATCCACCCTTAGATTTAATCTTTTAATCCTAAGCACATTAAGCAAAACAGAAATGGAGCTAAACGCCATAGCAAGAGCCGCGATTATGGGGTTTAGCAACGGGCCGCCAAAGAGATACAAAAGCCCTGCCGCAATAGGTATCCCGGCGGCATTGTAAGAAAAAGCCCAGAACAAATTTTGTTTAATGTTTCGCATTGTTTGCTTACTTAGGTATATTGCCAAAACTACATCACGCAAATCCCCGCGCATCAGCACTATTTCTGCTGACTCTATGGCGATGTCCGTTCCACCGCCTATAGCGATGCCTATATCTGCCTGTACAAGGGCAGGGGCATCATTGATGCCATCTCCTACCATAGCAACCTTGCCGTTTGATTGTAGCTTTTTTACACTTTCGGCTTTATCTTGGGGCAAAACCTCCGCGAGTATATTGTCAATTCCCGCCTGTCTTGCCACTGCTAATGCCGTGCGCTTGTTGTCACCTGTAATCATAACAACTTCAATGCCCATACCCTTTAGTTGCTTAATCGCCGTAACGCTTGTGGGTTTTATTATATCAGCAACGGCTATGATTGCTGCGAATTTTTGATTAATTGCAACATACATAGGTGTTTTACCTTCATTTGCCAAACTGTCAGCGTCGTGGGTCGAGATGTCAAAATGCTCGTCCATCATTTTTTTGTTGCCGATAAGAATATCCTTGCCGTCAACGACTGCATGGATGCCTTGCCCCGTTATCGAATTAAAGAGACCCGTCTCTAATAGTTTGCCAAACTTGGCTACGCCATGCTTTGCAATAGCTTCTCCCAGCGGATGCTCAGATTTTTTTTCGGCACTCGCCGCAAGCAAAAGAATTTCGTCCGCACTATAGCTACCCTTTGTGATTATATCCGTGACATGGGGTTTGCCTTCTGTAATTGTTCCTGTTTTGTCGAGTACGACGGTTTTGACCTTATGTGCGATTTCTAAAGATTCTCCGCCTTTTATCAAAATCCCGTTCTCCGCACCTTTGCCTGTCCCCACCATAACTGCTGTAGGTGTCGCAATCCCCAATGCGCATGGACAAGCAATGAGCAAAATAGAAACAACCACTACCATTATAAATGCAAAATCATATCCTGCCATAAACCATGCAACACCTGCAACTATCGCGATAACAAGCACAACATAGGCAAAATAGCCTGATATTTTGTCGGCAACCCGCGCTATGGGTGCCTTAGAATTTTGTGCATCCTCGACCAGCTTAACTATCTGTGCCAAAACGGTATCCTTGCCTATTTGGGTTGCCTCATATCTTATGGAGCCGTTTTTATTGATACTCGCGCCTATGACCATGTCACCTTCGTTTTTATTTACAGGCATACTTTCGCCCGTGAGCATGGATTCGTCTACATTTGTTGTGCCTTGTACAATAATACCGTCAACAGGCAGTTTTTCTCCCGGTTTTACCCGGATAATATCCCCCACGACCACATCTCCGACAGGCACAACAACTTCTTCGCCATCCCTAATGATAGTTGCTGTTTTTGGAGAAAGGCCGATGAGCTTTCGGATTGCCTCGGAGGTGCCGCCCTTTGTTTTTGCTTCAAGGTATCTGCCCAAAACAATCAGTGTCAAAATTACGGCAACGGTTTCAAAATAAAACTGGTTTCTGTCCATAAAAATAATTTCTTCCATGGTTGCCGCAAGAGATGTGCCAATCAAAAAGAAATTTTCTATGGTGATATATATACTAAACAAAAATGCGACCATCGTACCCTTTGCAATCAATGAATCCATGTTTGCAGAGCCGGTAAAAAACTTTGAAAATCCTCTGTAAAATATACCTCTGTTGAGCCACATAATCGGAAGTGTAAGCAATAATTGAATTAACCCATTCCAGCCAGGATGGTTAAGTGGGTCAAGATTATGCGGAATAACATGTATGTCAAGGCTGTAAAAAATCATAGGGAGCATCGAAAACACAAAGAGAGGAGTCGTTATAATCAGCGACCACTTGAATGTAAACCTAAGTTTTTCAATTTCGCTCTCCTTGCGTTTGGTAGTGTTTTCATTTATATAAAGCTCAAACCCTGCCCTTTTGATTGCTTTTTCAATTTCTTCAAAACTTACAATGCTCTCATCAAACTCCAATGCAAGTTTTTCTGTGCCAAAGTTAACCTCACCCCGCTTAACCCCGCTTTGTTTTTTTAATACACGCTCTATATTTTTAGCGCAGGCGGCACAACTCATACCGCCGATGTTTGCATTTATACTTGTCATTATTTGCTCCTTAATTTTGTAATATTGCATATTGAAATTGCGCCAAATTATAGTATAATTGTATAAATTTACATATAAAAAAGGGGATGGTGACGCATGAATAAGGTTATGTTGCTTAGAGCTAACTACATTGCTGTGGGGGTAGTTGGTACATTGTTTGCAATCATGTCATTTGTGCAGGGCAATACTACGATGGGGATGATTACATTTTTTGGGGCGGTGGCGGTACTTGCTATTGTTATGATTGCTCGGCGTTTTGTGGATATACAAGTCTGTATTTACATGATTGCGACCCTCGCATACTTCGCGATGTTTATGCCGCCTACTTTGCGTGGTGAGACTCTGGGGTCGCTTACGCTTTTTTTGGGATACTCGATTGCTTTTGGGCTTTACTTCCAACGTGCAATTACTCTTTATTTGGCAATCCTAACCAATGCCACGGTTATTATTTTTACAATGGTGCTGGGGATGGGCGTTCCTTATTATTTTGACAGTGGTGCAATTGTTTCTTCATTAATATCTATGAATGTCGGATTTATCCTGCTCTTTATTTTGGTTAATTCTACAGAAAAAATGCTCAAAAACATGAACAAAGAAGCCTCGCTAAAGGCACAACAAGCCGAAGAACAAAACTTCATGATGGAGGACTTGTCCTCCCTTGTACGAGAATATGTGGATAATGGTGACTTTGACTACAGGGTAGACCCAAAAAGATATAACCAGCAATACACAAAAGATATAATAGAAGGAATCAATGATGTTTTGCAAGCCTCAAAAGCCGATGTGGATACATTCTTAAACGTGCTTGACAATATAAATGACGGTAATTTTGACTTCCAAATCGCACAACTGCCTGGCAAAAAAATGGTAATCAACCAAGGTGTAGACCTGTTTAAGGATAATCTTTCTAAGATAAAGCATGAAATAATGACAGCCGCGGAGCATGTAACATTAGGAGACCTAAAATTTAAGGCAAATCGTGAGGGCTATAAAGGTGAGTGGCGGCGCATCCTAAAGGGGCTAAATGAGTTGTCAGCGGCAGTAAATGCCCCAATCTCGGAAATCAAAAGGGTAATGGAAAATCTGGACAGGGGTCTCATTGATGATACAGTGTCCGGAGATTATTCCGGTGATTTTCTTGCAATAAAAAATACAGTAAACAACACCGTAAATCACCTAAGTGAGATTATCCACGAAATCGCAGATGTACTGGCAACACTGGCCGCAGGTGATTTGCGTGCAACTGCAACAAAAGAATACCAGGGCGAGTTTTCTACAATCAAGGATTCGATTAACAACATAAGTCGCAGTCTGCACAAAACCATGACCGAAATCTCGGTTGCTACAGACTCAGTACTCAGCGGTTCTAAACAAATCTCCAAAACATCTCTGGAGCTGGCAAACGGCGCGTCACAGCAAGCGAGTTCTGTCGAGGAGCTAAACGCCTCTGTAGACATGATAAGCCAACAAACAAACCAAAACGCCAAAAACGCGATGTTGGCAAGCACACTTTCTGACAAGTCTACAACAAACGCCAAGGATGGTAATAATGCAATGGAGCAAATGCTGGGCGCGATGGAGCAAATCAAAGAGTCCAGCGCGGGAATATCCAGAATAAATAAAGTAATCCAAGACATAGCTTTCCAAACAAACCTGCTCGCCCTAAACGCCGCAGTAGAGGCCGCAAGAGCGGGAGAGCATGGCAAAGGCTTTGCTGTGGTAGCAGAAGAAGTCCGTAATCTGGCAGTACGCAGTCAACAAGCCTCACAAGAAACAACAGGCATGATAGAGGACTCAATTAGCCGCGTGGATGCAGGTAACGGTATCGCAGAAACTACATCCAAGGCTCTAAGTACGATAGTAGAAAACGCCGACGAAGTCCTACAAATAATAAATGGGATTTCGGCCTCTTCTCAAGAACAGGCTGATGCCGTGAGCCTCGTTGGGTCAGGAATAAACCAAATTTCTTCGGTAATACAGAGCAACTCTGCCGTATCACAAGAAGCCGCCGCAACAGCAGAGCAACTAAACGCCCAAGCAGAAATACTGCGAGAGCATGTGTCATATTTTAAGCTTTAGGACGTTCTAAAATAGATGTTTTGGTCATAACCGCTACACCAGTTTAGCCATGCCCTTCCCAAGCAAATTTTCCATTGCTGTGGTCAAGTCGTTGCTTGGTGTTACCCAGAATGAACTGTTTGCCAAAAACTTTTTATCCATGGCCTCATTGTAAATCATTACGCGGGTATCGCCGGGGTAAGCGGCGAGGGCATCGGTTATACTTTTTAGTGGAATGGTTTTAGTTTTAGGCACCTTTAGCCAAAAAGTAGATGTTTTGGCTTGAACCGTTCTAGGTGGCATTTCTTCATAAAACAAAAAGTCGTGAGCAACTAGCTTTGTGGCTTCTTCTTCGCGTGCACTTACGCGGCCTTGGATGACAAGCACCTGGTCCTCTTGCAAACGCGAGCCGAATTTTTCGTATATCTTAGAAAACACCATTACCTCGACCGCGCCATACATATCTTCTACCGTCAAAAAGCAGAAGGGTTTGTTGTCGGCCTTTGTGTACTTTACGCTTTTTGCGGTGATAATGCCGCCGTATTTTACGCTGTCGCCATCTGTGGCGGCTTCCGCAAAATCCTCATCGGCTTCTGCAAAAGCTACACTTGTTACCGTAGCGTGCGGGCGTATGGTATCCTCATACTCGGCCAATGGATGACCGCTTACGTATACGCCGAGCAGGGTTTTTTCGTCAAAAAGACGTAGTCGCTTTGGGAACTCTGCAATATTGGGCAACTCGTCTGTGGTTGGGGCTTCGTCTACGGAGTCGTCCATGTCAAACAGAGACAATTGCCCTTGCAATGTATTCTTCTTTTGCAGAGAAAGCCCCGTCTGTATGTCCTGATAAACTGCGATGTACTGCGCCCTCTTTCCCCCAAGCGAGTCAAACGCGCCTGCACGGATGAGGCTCTCAAGGCAACGTTTATTTACATCTCCGTTATCTGAGAGCCGTCGTATAAAATCGCCGAGACCTTTGTATTTACCGTTTTCTTCGCGCTCTCGCACCAGAGCGTCTACCGTAGCACGTCCCACATTCTTAATGGAAGAAAGCCCAAAACGGATATTTTCACCATCTACACTAAAAGAGCCAAAACCCTCGTTGACATCAGGCGGCAAAAGTGTAATGCCCATTTTTTTGCATTCGTGTATATACTGTGCGACCTTGGCACTGGCATCCATTACGCTGGTCATCATCGCCGCCATAAACTCAACGGGATGATAGCATTTCATATAAGCGGTTTGATAGCCCACTACTGCATAACATGCGGCATGAGATTTGTTAAATGCATATGCCGCAAACTTGTCCATCGCATCAAAAACCTCACCCGCCACGTTTTCGGGTATGCCATTTTTAACACATCCGGGTACACCGTCTTTTTCCAACCCATGGATAAAATTCCGACGTTCTTCTGCCATTACATCGGCTTTTTTCTTGGACATTGCGCGGCGCATGAGGTCGCTTCTTCCCAGACTGTACCCCGCCAAATCACGCACAATCTGCATTACCTGTTCTTGATAAACGATACAGCCGTATGTAGCCTCCAAAATCGGCTTTAGCGACGGATGTTTGTACTGAATCTTTGAGGGATTACGTTTACCCTTGATGTATTGCGGTATAAAATCCATCGGCCCCGGACGGTACAGCGAAATCCCCGCCGTCAAATCCTCCAAGCTCTGCGGTTGCAACTCCCGCATAAACGATGTCATACCACCGCTCTCCA
>JGI24703J35330_11748523_pt1 | contig 18560 bp, 18 predicted proteins | sample TergutNt197P1_FD_35330 | JGI IMG/M metagenome (IMG submission 35330) | reverse complement strand
CGTTATTTTCAAGTGTATCTTTAGCCAAATTGTTTAAATCAACCGTCAATTCATAGGTTTTTTCGGTGACATTTCGGACTTTTCGCTCGCTTGCAATTCCGATAATGCCATCTTGGATCATGTTTTTTAAATGACGATACAGGGTTGCTTGGGCAATGTCTGGATTTTTTTCAAGTAGGGTTTTCGTTGTTGCAAGTCCTAGTTGTTGAATATCAAAAATTAATCTTAATTTGGCAGGATCGGTGAAGTGTTTCATCATTTTTTTATCCACGCGCAATCACCCACTCTGCAATATCTTTAATTACTACTGGCTCAACCGTTTGCCCTGGTCGTTTAAAATCTTTCAAGGCTTTTGATACTTGTGTGTTTTCGGTTTTGGTAAAGACGTGTCCTAACCCTGGATACAGTTTAAATGTTGCATCAGGGTGATTTACTAAAATTTCTTTGTACGCTTCAAAATCTTTTTTTAGTGAGACTTGAACGTCCCTTTCTCCGTGCATCACAAGAACGGGCTTGTCAGAATTTTCTAAGTAATTGCGGGCTGGTTTACTTGCCATTTCCTTTTTATAATAGTACGTGGTGCCGCCGACAAATTTTGTATTCATCGCCTCTTCATCGGTCATATTATCAATATTTTTAAATTTTTCATGCATTTTTGCGATTTGTTTACTACCAAGCCATTTAATTAATCCTTTCGAATTTGCTAGAAACTCATTTTGTTGATCCATAATAGCTTCTTCTATTCTCCTCGGACTACCTGCTAAAATGATCGTTCCGGCAAAGTCGCCTTCAGCTGTCATCCTCGGGGCAAGTAGTCCACCTAACGATAATCCTGCCACATAAATTTGATTTGGATTAATACGTACGTCTTTTTGTAGTAATTCTTTGGCAAAAATGGCATCTTCGATGGTTTCTTCGTTGACCGTGATATTCTTTTTATAATCTTTTAAAACTTGACGACCATGTGTAAATGTTCTTTTATCGTAACGAATCGTTGCCACACCCAACTTTGCTAACCCCTCTGCGATGTCTTTGAATGGCGTCACCGCGTAAATCTTTGAATCCATATCGCTTGAACCCGAACCATGCACTAGTACCACCGCTGGAAATTTCTCTCCTACTTCTGGCAAAGTTAGCATCCCATCAAGCGGATACTTCTCACCAATGACAATTTTTTCTTCTCTCATCAAAATCACTCCATTTCGTTATCGATGTTATTATATTATCACATTGATAACGAAATGTCAAGACTTTTTGTTATCAATGTGATAATATAACTTGCAACCGCAAAAAAAAGAGCCATCGCTGACTCTTGGTTGCTTATCCTTTTGGCAATACCATATCGCCATCCTTAATCCATCTCATATTCTTCAGGAATTTCCAAATCAGTAAACTTACCAGAATCGGAATAACCACTTGCACAAGCACCATCATCCAGATCGCGCTTGTCCCCATCACATAAACAGTTTGCAATTGTCCAACAAGCCCACTTGTCCCCATTCCTGCCCCTAATGAATTTGTCTCAATTCTAAAAACGACAGTCGATAAAGGTCCAGCAACGATTGAGGCGATCATGGTCGGCAAGAAAATAGCTGGATTTTTAACAAAATTCCCAAATTGAATTTTCGATGAACCGATCCCTTGTGAAATCAACCCGCCGATCCCATTATCCTTGAACGAAATAACAGCAAATCCTACCATCGAAGCCGCCGTTCCCGCTAAAGCCGCCCCTGCAGCGATCCCGCTTATCCCTAATCCAATCGCAAGCGCTGATGAGGATAGTGGCGAAAGAATAATAAAACAGAAAACTACCGCGACAATCATCCCCATCCAGATCGGATGCATTTCTGTTGCGGTTGTTACTAAAATACCGATCCAATTTGTGAGCGCTGTAATATGTGGGGCGGCGAAAATTGCGAATAAACCACCTAAAATCATTGAAACAAATGGCGTAACCATAATATCAAGCTTTGTTCTTCCTGCAATTAACATCCCAATAAAAACAGTCACCAAGGCAGTTGCAAAAGCGGCAGCAGGATCACCTACTCGTAACGAAACAGTACCATCAACTACACTAAAAGCTCCTGCACCCATTAAAGAGGTCACGATGGTTCCATACATGACAGAAGTCTTTACTTTAAATGCCATCGAAACACCTACAGCAACCCCTACTGCCATCATAACTTGCGCATAAGTACCGATGGTGAACAAAAATTCAAATCCATCCCCAAGCAATGTTGCAAATTGACGCAAAATCGTTCCAACAATTAACGTTGCCAAAACCCCCATGCCCATGCTGTCAATTGCTTTAATTAAGGTCGACCCGAAGGTATTTTCTCTTTCCACTATCATTTGATGAACACTTCCTCGTATTTTGCTATTGCATAACTTGTTTTTGTGGGAAATTACCGCCTACTGCATGCAGTAATTGCAATAAGTGAATTTACCATGTCTACCATTATAATGAAAATTTTTCAATTGTCAACCAAAATCCAAATGACTGTCCCTACTTAACCGTATTTTCTGCTAACAATACTCTTTTTATTACCTTATTCGCCCATCATATGGTGAGCACTAAGTGCCAATAATAATTGAGATGGTAGATAAAACAACCACATTGCAACAGCAGCTACTTGGAAATAGGCGATGTTTCTTGGTATTCGGTTAAAGAGCGCCACATGGATATCGCATAAGATAAAAAGAACCATCCCCCAACGAACGCATTTTCGATTAAATTCAGGTAGCAACGTGTGAAAGGTTGAAACAAAACAAGATAAAATTAAGGCTGCGTATAGTCCAGCAATGATAAATAATGCCGAAATAGATGTTAAGAAATAGACGAGCAAAGCAATTGGAGTGAGCGCTAGTCCAAACGCGAAAAAGCGAGAATTATAACGCTTCAAATACGTAAGTTGGACGAGACAAAAAAAGAAGACCCCAGCGAAGTCATAATTGGTAAATAGAAGGAAAATATCAGCAATTAGCGTAAAAATAAGCGCAATGACAACGAATTTGCTGTCTTTTTTATTGCTTGACTGTCCGTAAAGTGACAAAGCGAGTAAAAAGCACAAAACCATCGCTGCATACTTTAGTTGTAAAGATAAGTTGCTTCGACTAGTTAAAATGAAAATATCCAAGCTCAAAAAAGCTACGTACAACACGGCAATGCCTGTCATTAAACCTATATATAGGGGTTGTTTCAAAATCTGCTTCATTATTTCCTCCAAATTAATGTTCATTTATATAGTTTGGCTAAAATCGGCGATTTTATCAATCAGTTTTAAAATCAAACCACAATTTATCCAAACACAATGCAACATTCATTTGAGCAAGCAAGTCACGCTTTGCAACGTCTAGCGCACGCAATTTCTTAATACATTGTTGCAATTTTTGATAATTTCCGAAATAATCATCCATTTTTTTTTGCAAATAAGCTTGGTATGCGTCTAAAAATCCACTCACCTGTTCCTTGAAAATATCAGGATTTTTTGCTACAACCACTTGCCCAACTTCCCCGTTTTCAAGTGCCTTAATCACTGTCAAAAAAGCCTCATTCATCGGAGATTTTTCTAGATTCGACATCCGAAAACCGAGGTTAACCGTTCTTGAAATAATAGTCGGCAATAACACCTCTTTTGATGTGGCAATCAGGATGATATAGACATTAGGTGCTGGTTCTTCAAGAAACTTCAATAAACTATTCGTTGCCGAAATAGACATTTTTTCTGCCTCTTCGATTATATAAATTTTGGCCCGATCTTCAACAGATTTTTTCCCAATTTCTGTTTTCAAAAGAATAATTTGCTCTTTTTTGATATTTTTCCCTTCAGGCCTAACAACATGCACATTGGCATGTTGCTCTGTTTCAATTAAATTTCGTCCAATTTCATCGACCTCTAAGACTGTGCAAGCAAATTTTTTCGCAACAGCTAATTTCTCACTTTTTTCCCCGCCAAAAAAGAGGTAGCCATGCACTAAGCGTCCCTCTTTGTAGCTTTTTTCAAGAAACTCAACCACTCGGTCATTTACATTATTCATCAGACAACCTCAATTTTATAGCTTTATAAATATCCTCAACAATCTCCTCTGCACAGCGCTCGCCATCAATGACTTTAATGCGGTGCGCGTGCTTTTGAGCTAACTCTTTATAGCCTTGATAAACTAAATGATGAAAATCCATCTCTTCTAAATCTAAACGGTCAACTTTGCGATTTTTGTCTTTGTTAATACGCGCTAATCCAACCTCAGGCTTCACATCAATCAAAAACGTAAGATCAGGACGCATACCGTGAATTGCAAAGTCATTGATTTCTTCAACCAAATCAGGACCAATTTTTCTTGCATATCCTTGGTAGGCAATACTCGAATCAACAAAACGATCACATATCACCAATCTTCCTAACGCCAATGCAGGTTCAACCACCCGAACTAGATGCTGTCTTCTAGCCGCTGCATATAACAAAGCCTCTGTACGTGCATCCATATCTGTGTTATTTCGATCCAAAACCACATCTCGAATAATTTCCGCAATTGGGTTTCCACCAGGTTCGCGCGTATGAATCACTTCAAAACTCTCATTCTCTAATTTTTTAACTAATAGCTCTGCGACCGTTGTTTTTCCAGACCCTTCTACACCCTCTAAAGTTATAAACATCACTCATCACCTTGTCTCGAAATTTTTAGCAATCCAATTATCGTAAGCAAGTCTACCATGCAGAAATAGCAAGCCAAGTAAAACTCAATTTCCTTACGGAATACGGATATGCCATAGCAATCCAATTATCGTAAGCAAGTCTACCATGCAGAAATGGCAAGCCAAGTAAAACTCAATTTCCTTACGGAATACGGATATGCTATATTATACCACAACGAAGCCTATTACGAAAGTGGCAATAACTGAATAATTCAAAGCCTACTTTGCATATATTTTTAAAAGAATCCACATTTTGGAGGTTACAACAATGAAAGAACATTTATTAACCCTTTTCTTAGCTGTTACAACCGTCACGACCATGCTCGCTTTTAACTGGACGCGCACCGAGGCAATTCTTGTTTTTAATCCAGAAGAAATATTATTCGAGCATCACACCGTGCAAGGAAAGATCATGATCACAACCAATCCATATGAAGAACTAACCCTCTCATTTTTAAACCACACCTTCAATGGCTTTATCTTAGTTGACAGTGCTTATGCAACTGATACAACCCTAACCAATACAGCCTTTCTAAGCTTGCCTGCAACCGAAAATATTCCCTTCACAATTTATGCCATCACAAGCGCCAATCCAGAGCTCCATCAAATAATCGTTACTGAATCAGGTCTTCCGATCGCTCATGGGATGCGTCAAAAAAAGACGACTTGCCCCGACACACATGTCTTTCTAGTCACCTCTTCTGATTTAATAGGTAAAGACGCCCTTATCCTTGGGCTTGATCAAGCTGGTGCAATTCTCGTGGAAATTGAAATGTCTGCACAATAGAATGATCTCGAGCGTTTTTAATCTCAACATCATAAAAAGCAGGTGTAATGACTAAACGTGCATAAGTACGTGTTGAACTTCCACCACGAGGAAGAGCGACGCTTCCAGGGTTAATGACAAGCACTTTTTCCTCCATCTTAACGTCTACTATATGCGTATGTCCATACATGATAATGGTCGTTTTGGCCGGTTTTTGTTTTCGATACATAGCTTCAAACATAGAGAAATTCTCCATTTCTACAAGACCTCTAGTTCCTCTATTAACTGAGTAAAGATGACCGTGAGTCACAAGTACATAATCTCCAGAAGCAAGTGCAAGTCTTTCTTTATCTTTATAATCAAACGTGTAGTCTGTATTTCCTTTAACCGTTATAAAACGTTGCATAATATCCATACTCGAATCTAAATTAGAATCGCCACAATGAAAATAATGGTCTGCATCAGGGTGTTCTTCTAAAATAGATGCCAGTCCCTCTTTCGCTTCATGATTGTCGCTTACAATGATGACTTCAATTTCATCTTCAAATGTCGAAAAATCCTCCACTTGCTTTTGAGCATAATCGATGTCTTTACTTTGCGTAATCGTCATATTTTCTGAATTTAAATCATCCTCAGACTTTGTTCCAAACCATTTTTCTATCCATTTTTTCATAATTGTTCACCTATGATCTTTTCAAGTTTTCTAAATGCATTTCCGCGATGACTTAAGCTATTTTTCTCATCATCAGACAACTCAGCCATGGTCCTTTTATGCTCAGATAAATAGAAAATCGGATCATAACCAAAGCCATTATCCCCACGTCTTTCATCAAGAATTTCGCCCTCACAAGTTCCACGGACAACTGTTTCGTGGCCTTTTTCATCTACCATAGCCAAAATGCAAACAAAACGAGCTTTACGCTCATGTGGCGCAACATTCTCAAGTTCTGTCAATACTTTTTTGATATTAGCATCGTCATCACTAACAACCCCAGCGTAGCGGGCACTATAAACACCTGGCGCACCATTTAATGCATCAATTTCTAAACCCGAGTCATCTGCTACGACTACGGTCTTATATAAAGAGGCGATTTCTCGCGCTTTGATTAGGGCATTTTCTTCAAAAGTTGTCCCTGTTTCTTCAATTTCAGTCGGGTAACTGATGTCGAGCAAAGAAATGATTTCGAAGGGGTGGTTCTGCATAATTTGTTTGAATTCATAAACTTTACCTGCATTTTTAGTCGCTAAGATGAGTTGTTTCATCATGATCTGCTCCCCTTTCTTGGATAAATTTAAATAACCCTTTGCAACCAGCTCTTATTAATTCATACGTTTCGTTAAAATCACCTGTAAAATAGGGATCTGGTACATTCTCATAAAGGCTGTTGTCAATAAAATCACATAGCTTTCCTATATGAGTGGTTGGCGCTGGCTCTCCGAAGTGCGCTAAATCTTCCATATTGCTATCATCCATCACGATCACATAATCAAAATCCCTTAAATCAGCAGTGGTTACTTTTCTTGATAATAGTCCGACTGATGAAATGTCGTATTTTTTTAAGATATCAAGCGTACCAACGTGTGCTGGTTTACCATCGTGCCAACCTGAGGTGCCAGCTGAATCGGTGGTGATGTGTGCACTAAAGCCTTTCTTTTCTATTAAATCTCTAAAAACAGCTTCCGCCATTGGAGAACGGCAAATATTACCTAAACATACAAACAATACCTTTGTCATATAAAAAACCTCCCGTCTTCTTCAAGCAAGTAACGCCTTGCATCTGAAACAAAATAGAGTGATCCGCAAATCACTAGGACAGTATCATTTAGGATCCCCTCTAGCTCACCCTCGAGAGCAGTTCGATAATCTGTATAGACTATCTCTTCGTCGATATGTTTGCTAAGAAGCACAGGATCGATAGATAAGTGATGCGAATTAGATGTCACTGTAACAAATCGTGTATACTCCTTCAAAAGATCTAACATTTTTGTTGCATCTTTTGTCTGTATGGCGCTAAAGAGGAAATAGATCTGATAATCTGGATAAAGCTCTTCAATCGTCTCAATCAACGTTTGAATGCCTTCGATATTATGAGCTCCATCTAATATAACTGGTCTGTCACCTCTACGAATATGCTCAAATCGTCCTGGCCATTTGGTTTTTGTGATCGTGGTTGGATCAAGCTTGTCAAAATAAATACATTCACTACGCAAATACTCCAAAACTGAAAGAGCAAGGCTAGCGTTTTTAAACTGATGTCTACCATACATTTCAATTTGAAGATCATGATACAACCCCCAATCAAAGGTAATCCCTTTAATGTCCATACCCTGCATTTGTGCATCTTTTAAAGCATGATAAATCTCTGCTTTCTTTTGATAACAGACTTTGCCAAATTCAAGGATCAAGATCGGATCCTCTTCTGTTGTAAAAAGCGGAATATCTTTTTTGACAATTCCTAATTTTTCAAGCGCCCGCTCCAATTGAGTTTCTCCTAGCACATCAGCGTGGTCATGCCCAACATTTGTAATAGCAGTTGCAAGTGGTTTGATGACGTTGGTTGAATCTAACCTGCCGCCAATACCTGTTTCGTAAATCGCAATATCAACCTCTTCATCGAGGAAATACAAAAATGAAATCAAAGTGATGACATCAAATGATGTATAAGCACCAAGTGACGTAGCAAGTGTTGGATCAGAAAGTAAATTTTTTAGTTGATGTGCATAATAAATCAGTTTATCTTCTGGCATGGGTATTTTATTAATTGACATGCGTTCGCCAAAACAAGTGATAAATGGAGAGGTAAAAGTGGCAACTTTATAGCCTGATTCCATAAAAGCTTGGCGCATATATGCAACTGTGGATCCTTTGCCATTTGTCCCTGCAACATGAATAGTTTTTAGTTTAAGATGCGGATTGTCTATAGTTGCTAAAAATTCACGAAGATGATCTAAGCTTCTTTTAGGGATAGTCCTTTTGAAACTGTAAATCCAATTAGTGACATCAATTTCAGATTTAAACATTTATCTTACCTCGATTCCTTTGGATATTTCAATGATTAATTCTATCCCCTCTGTGATAGCAGTTCCAGGTGGCACGGACTGATTAACAACTAATGTCGGAGCCATATCAGTTGAGTATACAAACTCAAATTGGATGGAAATGTTATGCGTTTGACCAAATTCCATGACTTCCGTCGATTCCCAACCATGTAGATTTGGAATTTGGACATTGGTTCTTCGCCAAAAGAAAGTGCTAACGACCACGATGATAGCAATGGAAAAGATGAGTGAAAAAAAGCGAGCCGTTAAGCGATATTTTCTTTTTCTACGTTGTTGTTGCTTTGCCATCTTTTCACCTACCTGCTTGATATGCTCCTATTATAGCAGATGTGAATGTTAAAAGATAGTGTTTTCGACAAAAAAATATAGAAGGTGTTTTTTGTGTGTTTTTGGGGTGATTTTGATAAAAGCAACACCCTCAAGGTGATGCTAAATTTTATGATTATGCGACATCAATTTCGCATTTTGCATCTTCAAAGCTAAAAAAGTATAAAAATCGCACACAATACTGCTTTATTGTCAAAAAATCTCCATCATTCTCATCAAATATTCTGCATTGGTCGTTTGAGATTTGCCTTTATGTAACTTGTAATCAAATAGGATTGTTTTTTCACCATAATGTTCCATAAAACTAAAGTTTTTGATCCTAGCATTAGTTTCTGCAAGTTTGCACAGCTCTAAATCGTGGGTGGTAATCATCCCTACAACACCTATAGCATCTAATTTTTCTAGGATCGTTTTTGCGCCTATTAAACGATCTACAGAGTTAGTGCCGCGGAAAATTTCGTCAATAAAGAAAATGGTCCAAGCCTCTTTTTTGGCCAGTTCAACAATTGATTTAACCCGCTTTAACTCGGCATAAAAAGTGGAAATCCCCTCATTTAAATCGTCAGCTATACGCATCGAGGTAATCATTTCAAACTGAGAGGTATTCATTTTTTGGGCACAGACAAAACTCCCCGCTCGTGCTAGAACTAAGTTCACCCCTACCGTTCTCATGAATGTCGTTTTTCCAGACATATTGGAACCTGAAATAATAAAAATATCGTCATTAAGGTTGACATCATTATTAATTCGCTTCTCATTTACAATTAATGGATGTCCCATCTCGTTTGCTTTAATACATTTTTCCTGAGTGATTTCAGGTAAACATACATTGGTGATAACGTTAGGCAAGTTTGAAAATGAGAGTAAACTTTCAAATTCACCAAGATTGATAAACCAATCCTCAGCATATTGAGCATATTTTTCTTTCCACGCTTGAAAACCAATCGCAGTCGTTATGTCATAAAGTAATACTAAGTTTAGAATAACAAAGGCAATACTATTCCGACGCATATTAGCTCTTCCAGAGAGACGAGCGAGTTCTTTAATGGCAACATAAGCAGAAGTTTCATTATGAGCTAAGTTTTGTTGTATCTGGACAAGTTTAGATGAGGAGAATTTATGTGCTTGGATGGTTTGAATGACATCGGTGTAAGCCTCGAGATTGTAGGATAAATGAGAAATGTCATCAAGGTATTTACCCGTCTTAAAAAATGATGCGCCCCATATTAGCAGTTGACAGAAAAAAAGGGCAAAAACGAGGGTGTAGAGAGTAGTTTGTCTTGTTAGAAATACGAAAATAGCTAGCAGCAGATTAATAAGCGGGACGTAGATCGCTAATGCCTTTAAGATTGAATTTGTTAAAAAAGTTCTTTTGTCTGCAAGCCATTTTGGAATGAATTTGGCTGCTCCATGAACTCCAATTTGAGCAAATTGGTATTTGATACGATTAACAAACGGAATATCATCACTTAGTTCGACCACTGCTTTTTGACGTGCTTGAATTTGCGCGGTAGTATAGTTTGGATCTAGCAAATCACTCGCAAATTGTTGACGCCCATGCCAAGTGTTAGTTGAGTTTAAAAATTGAAAGATTGATTTCTGACCAACAATATCAAGATCACTTGCATACGGATGATCGTGATTAACGAATTCCCACCCCAGATCCGCAAAACCAACCCAAGCTCCTGTAATGCGATCGAGTTGACATTGGTTCATCTGAATCATCCCTTTTGAGTAATTGATCCCCTCCCTCAATTTAGCATGAAAAATCCAAAAGCCAATTAACAATAAAATAATCACCCCGCTGATCATTAGCAAGATAATATTGTCGTTGAGTGTAAAGATTTGATAGATAAAATAACCCATAAATGCGACGTGAAAAAGCTTGATGTAGCCGATTTTTTTATAGGTGGCGGTTTGTTTTTTTAATAGTGTTTCATATGTTTTGATTTCTTGTTCAAATACTTGTTTTTTCATGATTAACCTAACCTTTTTTGAATACATAAGGGCCCCCTTCATACGACAGCGACCGTATGAAAATCATACCATAGCGACCGTATGAAGTCAATACGGAATTGGTCAACAGCATAAAAATAACCTTCTTTTTTTGGAACATAAAAATAGACTGACCTACTCAATACGTGTAATTCAGTCTATTTAACTTTTACTTAAAATACATCTATACGAGACAAATTTCTTTTAAAACAAAGACATTTGCCCAACTTTGCTTTCAAATTCAGACATATAAGCAAAGACTTCCCAGTGAAGCAAAATTCCATATTGAGTACAAGTCTTTTTAAGCAACCTCGTTAAATGAAGATAGTTAGGACTCCCTATTTCATATTTCGTGCCATATTTTCTGATGTAGCGCTCTTTCATTCCAGGGAAATGTTCATCCAGTTTTTCATAAAAGTATTCACGATTCCCTTCTCTTAAGGTCATGCCCATCCCAAAACAGATAATACCTTTGACGTCTGCTTCGATGCAATATTTAAGGATGACCTCAAGATTGTTTATGCCGTCATTGATAAAAGGAAGAAATGGACCAAGCCAGACTACAGTGGGGATTCCTGCATCCCTTAATATTTTTAGTGCTTCAACCCTTTCTCTGGTGGTTGAGACATGAGGTTCTAAAATTTTGCAGAGATCTTCATCCGCAGTGGTTAAGGTCATTTGTACGACACATTTCGTTTTAGCATGGATGCGTTTGAGGAGGTCTAAATCTCGCAAAACACGGTCTGATTTTGTAAGTAGTGTAATACCAAAGCCGTGTTTTTCGATCACTTCAAGGCATTTTCTAGTATATTCGAGTTTTGTTTCTAAATGAATATACGGATCTGTCATCGCTCCAGTTGAAATCATCGCTTTTTTGCGTCTTCTTTTTAGCTGCTCTTCTAGAATTTCGGGGGCATTACGTTTAATTTCGATGTCTTCGAAATCGTGAGTCATTTGGTAACATTTGCTTCTTGAGTCACAATAAATGCATCCATGGGTGCATCCCCGATAGATATTCATCCCATTTTTGGGAGAAAGGATAGTTTTATAATCAGCATAGTGCATATCTGTGCAACCTCCTTGGTTACCTTTTCAATCATTTCCCATCCCTATAAATACTTATTAAATTCGCGACAATCAATACTTCATGAGTCAGATCGGAAAGGCTAGTGGTAAATATTCATTTTATCATTTTTCGATCTAGTTTACCACCACGTTGGGATTGAATTTTGTCAACTAGGAGTTACCTCATACTGAAGAGTCTATTGTCCTTTAATCTTGGATAGTTTCATGACATCTTCTAAAGCAGGGTCGATGAAAATAGTTTTGCAGGTGTCGTATGTAACAAATCCCAATGTAGCACCAGGAACTTTTTTCAAGTTTTTAATTTGCGTATAATCGATGGCCACACTCGAGGAGTCTTTCCCTTTTGAAAAGTAGGCGGCAAGGTTTGCTGCAGCTCTGATTTCTAGTTCTTCTAGTTTATCCTCTGAGCTGCGAACTACCACATGCGAACCCGGCATATCTTTAGCATGAAACCACCATTCGTGACGTTTACCTAATTTATGGGTTACATAGTCATTTTGTAAATTATTTTTCCCAACCACAATTTCAATGCCATTTTCGGTCAAATAACGGTCAATATTTGGCTTGGTAGGTTTTTTGCTTTTTTTCTCTTGACGTTTTTTTAAATAACCCCGCTGACGGAGCTCATCTTGAATTTCGTAAACATCTGCAATATTAGCCGATGCTAGATAGGTCAAAAGTGTCTCGAAATAAGTAATTTCTGACTTGGCGACTTCCATTTGTTGCTCGATGTGACTCACTGCGGCTTTGGCTTTGTTGTAGCGTTTGAAATATTTTCCGGCGTTTTCAGTCGGTGTTAATAGTGGATCTAAAGCAATTTTTATCTCAATTAAATTTTCATCATAAAAGTTTTGAGTGATCAGGATTTTATCACCACGATTCAGCTGGTAGGAATTTGCTAAAATTAACTCACCTTTGATGCGATACTCTTCTGCTTTTTCTGTGCTGTTGAGCTCGTCTGCTAGTTTATCAAGTTTTTTAATATTTTTGTTGTAGCTTTGTTTAATTAGCATTTCAATGTTGCTAAAATGGTCTTTGATGCGGTCTTTTGTTTCTTTTCCGAAATAGAATGCGTCTAGCATCGCGCTAATGCTATCGTATGACTTTTTTTCTCCTTCAATGTGGGAAAGTGGAATGATGTAGAATTGCTCTTTTTCGCCTGTGATGATGGTTGGTTGTGGATGGGTGTTAATTTCTTCCATGACCAATTGGAAGGTTGGGAATATGTCAGCTGGTTCATCACTGAGGGATCGGTAGATGATTTCATTGGCGATTTGTTTGGATAGGCCATTGAAAGTACGGATAAGGCTTGTTGCGAGGGTTGTATCAGGTTTTTTTGAAATGGTTTCGAAGTGGATTAAGGTTGCGTCGGTTGGTTCGATTTTGTTGGTTGAGGGCGGGAGTTGATAGGTGGCTGCGGGTTGGAGGGTGCGGTGGCGGTTCATAAGGGGTGGGATGTGTTTGATGCAGTCGATGATTTTTCCGTCGGCGGTGGTGAGGATGAAGTTTGAGTGTTTGTTCATGACTTCTAGGTAGAGGTATTTGGTGAGATCGCCACCAAAGTCGCTTCGCTCTACAAGGGTAAATTTAATGATCCGATCGTTATTGACTTGTTCAATGTCAGCGATGATCGTACCTTCTAGGTGTTTACGCATCAGCATGCAAAACATTGGTGGTTCAGCAGGTTGGGTGTAGTCGAGTGTGGTAACTTGCAATCTTGCGTAAGTTGGGTGTACGGAAAAAAGTACTTTTTTGTTTTGTCGTTGTTGGCGTACGGTAAAAAGCATTTCGTATTTTGAGAGTTGATGGATTTTGGTAATGCGTCCTGTAATGATTTTTTCTTTTAGTTCTTGTACGACCTGTTTTGTGACTAGTCCGTCGAATGCCATGGTTTTATTCCTCCAAAAGTTGTTATTAGTAGTATACCATTTTTTTGCTTTTAATGCAAAAAACGAGCCCTAAACAAGGCTCGCAAACGAGTTCCTAAATCAGACTCGCTTCAAGTATACGCACAACTTCTTCTAAATATTGCTTTTCTAAATCACCAAAACGCTTAAACAACGGGCTATCGACATCCAAAACGCCAAAAACCTCGCCATTTTTCATAATCGGGATAACTATTTCAGAATTTGATGCTGCATCACAGGCAATATGTCCTGGAAATTCATGAACATCTTCAACCACAATGGTTTCCTTGTTCGCAGCGGTCGTGCCACAAACACCCTTCCCAACTGGAATTCTAATGCACGCTGGTTTCCCTTGAAAAGGCCCAAGAACTAATTCGCCATCTTCCATCAAGTAAAAACCTGCCCAGTTAATATCGGTTACGTATTCATTGATAATAGCTGATATATTAGCTAAATTAGCGATTGTATTAGGCTCTCCCGAAATAAACGCCTTAACCGCCTGCACCATTAATTGATAATTTTCTTCTGGACTGTCGCTGAATGTATATTGTTGCATATTGATTAACCTCCTATAATAAACTCATTTGACCTGTTTGATCCTCTTCAAACCCGCCATCATCCATGCTGCTACCATTATCTATTACATAGACATCTACTGCATATCTAGTCGATGGCAACATCAATTTCCCCTTTCTCGCACGTTTTGCAAGTTCGATGACACCCTTTTTAAGTTTCTTCAACTTCTCATTATCAAGCAAAATGTGGATTTCGGTGTTTGGAGCAGCAGATACAACTTTAACTACTTTATCGCCAGCATTAAGCGTGATCGCTCTAACCCCTTTTGCCTTCGTTCCGGTAGTTGGAATTTCTAATTTCTGATATTTAAGCACCATCCCTTTAGTTGTTACAACCGTGACTTCAATATCTTCATGAATAGTTTCATTTTTCTCAACATTCACGACTAAATCATCCCCGACTAAGCCCATAGCGGTCAGCTTTTTTGAAAATCTTGTAACTTCAAAGTCAGCAAGTGGTGTCCGTTTAACCATCCCGTTTGCTGTTGCGATCAGGAATTCGTCATTTGCTTTGAAGTCGCTAATAATAAAGGCTGCTAAAACTTTATCTGTTGAATCTAGATTAACTAGACTAGATAAGTGCGTCCCCATATCCTTCCATTTGATATCAGGAAGTTTATGAATTGGAACTAAGACATAGTGTCCTGATTGAGTAAAGGCAATAAGCTTGTTTAATGTATTGGATTGGAATTTTCCAACGAGATAATCCCCTTCTTTCATGGTAGGCTCACTCACTTTTGCTGCTACATAAGAGCGGATGCTTGTTCGTTTGACGTAGCCATCTTTTGTAATAGCAATCATAACATCTTCTTTTTCAATAAGCTCGGTATCGTTGATTTTAATATCTTCGATCTCATTTTCGATTAAAGTCATTCGAGTTTTTTTAAACTTTTTCTTGATAGCTTTCAACTCGTTTTCAATGGTAAAAATAAGCAATTTTTCACTCCCAAGAACAGCCATTAATTCGTCAATCAGTTTTGTAAGTTGCTCATCTTCTTCTTGTAATGCGGTAATATCTGTATTCGATAAACGGTATAATTGTAACGTCACAATCGCTTCGACTTGTTCTTCAGAAAAACCGAACCTAGCAATCAAATTTTTCTTAGAATCTGCCTTGTCTTCTGATTTTCTAATAATTTCCACAACCTCATCAATTACAGAAACCATTTTGATTAAGCCTTCAACAATATGTTGACGTTTTCTCGCACGTTTTAAATCAAAATTAGTACGATTTGTCACCACATTTTTTTGGTGAGAAATATAAGCATCTATTAACATTGGTAAGCTCATTAATACAGGTCGCTTGTTATAAATTGCAACCATATTAATATTATACGACACTTGCAGATCGGTCGCTTTTAACAGGTATTTTAAAACCGTGTCAACATTGGCATCTTTTTTTAACTCGATCACAATGCGCATTTCATTTCGGTCTGTCTCATCACGGACCTCCGCAATACCAGGAAGTTTTTTTTCGATTCTTAATTCATTAATTTTCTCTTCCAATTTAGCCTTATTCACTTCGTAAGGAATTTCTGTAATAACAATTTGCTGACGACCACCATTAATTTTCTCGATTTTAGTTTTTGAACGAACGATGATACGCCCCTTGCCAGTACGGTATGCTTTTTCAATTTCAGATTTTCCTTGGATAATAGCAGAGGTTGGAAAGTCTGGTCCTTTAATATATTTCAAAAGATCCGATAACTCATAATTAGGATGATTCATCGCATAAATAACAGCATCAATCACCTCACCTAGATTGTGAGGGGGAATATCCGTCGCATAACCTGCGGAAATCCCAGTCGCGCCATTAACTAGAAGATTAGGAAAAAAGGCTGGCAATACAGTCGGCTCTTTCATAGTATCATCAAAGTTAGGGATATGTTCAACCAAGTCTTTATCCATATCTTTGAGTAATTCCATTGAAATTTCAGACAAACGTGCCTCTGTATAGCGCATCGCAGCTGCCGGATCGCCATCAATGCTACCGTTATTACCATGCATATCTACTAGCGTTTCTTTGAATTTCCAGTCTTGGCTCATCCGAACCATAGCTTCATAAATGGATGAATCGCCATGCGGGTGGTAATTTCCCATGATATCTCCGACTGATTTCGCCGATTTGCGATATGCCTTATCGAAAGTGTTCCCACCTTTGTACATTGCATATAAAATACGCCGTTGCACCGGTTTCAAACCGTCCCTTGCATCAGGAAGCGCCCTTTCTTGAATGATATATTTGGAATAACGTCCAAAACGCTCACCCATGATATCTTCTAATCTCATTTGTTGTATATTTTCATTCATTTTTTATCTTTCCTTACAACCTGTCTAGCGGTGCAAACCCATTTGCAAAAATATGCACTGCTGATTTTGCCCAAAATTCTTTCAACTTTTAAAGGCAAATGATCCCCTACTCATAAAAATAAATAACTTGTAATCTAAAATCAATAAGTCGATCTTCTGGGATCTTAGAATTTAACCATGGCGCTTTAAATATTCAGCCAACACTGCCTGATTCTTTTTAGCTGCTGATTTCCCAAGCTTGAGCGTACGATCTGCAAAACTCCCCTTTCGCACACTTCCAACAAATGGCTCATCAAATAGCGTATCAAGACGCACTCTTTTTCCTTCAAATGTCACCTCATCATCAACTGTCATCACATTGGGATTCGCTTTTTCAATGAACTGGAATAACCGTCCCCAGTTCGGGTTTCCACCAAAGGCAGATTCAATACGTTCACCTTGAATCGTAATAACTGCTGTTGTTCCTCTTCCCATGATTCCAATAACGCAGATAATATCTTTCAACTTCACAAATGCACCGTAATCAGGTCCAATAAACCAATCAACTGTAAAGTATCCCTTATCACTAGTTGCAGGAATTTCTCCTTGTGTTTGTCTTATTTGAGTATCTATTTCCGCTAATACTTCCTGTGGATTTCCATAGTGTGTTTCAATTAGCTTAAGTCCAAGGGCATGAGTGTCTGTTGATGAAGTTGTAAATAAGGCGTAGATAATAAATGGAAAACCTGGCAAAGCTAGTAAAACAGCTGGCAATAAAAATTCATCAGAGTCTAATGGGTAATCAGAAAGTGGTCCGAAAAATAAAAATATTGCAACTCCTATCAACCAGACAATTCCAATTATAAGCGGAATTTTTGCTGATTTTTTCTTCGTCATCATCTGATATAACCCTTCTTTTTCAATTCTTGAGCGAACACTATTTCGCATATTAAACTTCTTCTTCATATTTTTCTCCTTATAGCCAACTTACAGTTGTTAGTAATACTGATCTTCTAATCACGATCACGAGATAGTGGGTTTCGATTTTCAGTGCCCCTAAATCCCTCTGTATCTCCGAGTTCATCGAGGATATCTTGCAAAATCTGCTGCATTTCATCACGCGATGGTCGATTTGTTACTCGGTAGGTTAATTCAATTGTTAATACAGATTCTTCACGTGGAAGCAAAGGTGTAAAGCTTAAGTTCCAAGAGATAAAATCCTTTGCAAAAGGCTCACCAATAATTTCTTCGCCATCATAGTCTAATTCTAGAAGGTTGACGACGATAAATTGTTCATTTAACCTGTTTAAATTTTCACGGGTAAGCCATGTTGATATAGGTTCTTCCAATAAACGATCGATATGGAACAGCTCTTCCATTGCAGCATCATGGCGCACGTCGATCCAATGAAAGATAAGGATAACTTCTTCTTCATTTTCACGATTGATACTCGGAGTTGTCCGAAGATGTCTTCCAAGAATTCCGTAATTTTGAATTTTTTCAAACAATTCAAGTGCTATCGGTTCATCATTTTCATAAATATACCACGCAATGTCTTCGCGCTCGGCCCAATCGATTAATTCGTTCCAATTACGATAGCCAATATCGATTCTTGACTCAATAAAATCCCACTGACCCTGCTGATCAAGGTCTAATGTTATACCATCAACTGATAAACCAAGCATAAATAAAACAGAAAAAAGTACACCCAGTAACAATGCTTTTCTTGTATATTTCATTTTTACGCTTCCCTTCCTTGTTCAAGTTTAAATTTCATAATCATCTTCCATGGTGAAGTCAACATTTTGCTCAATCCAGTCGCGACGTGGTTCTACTTTATCTCCCATTAAAGTCGTGACACG
>JGI24703J35330_11748524_pt1 | contig 18606 bp, 17 predicted proteins | sample TergutNt197P1_FD_35330 | JGI IMG/M metagenome (IMG submission 35330) | reverse complement strand
GTATTTGAAAACTATACTTATCCAAACAGACAACCTCCATGCCAGATATAAATTAGCTTCGATAAATCATACCACTCACATTGTATCAAGGTCAACGCGAAATCGGGGCTGTAACGAAAAAATACCAAACTTCAATTGCCTTGAAACGTGCTTAATAACATGGCTTGTAGGAGGTTGGGTTTTCAGTTTTGGGGAAACTCAAACAAATCTCGTGAGATTTTGAGATTTACTGGAGCAACTGTGTTTTTTGTTTTTATCAATCATTTTTTTATTTTGTTTGTAGTGGCAGACGCTGTGGGAACGGTGGTAATCTGTAAACCGCGCCCAATGCTTTGATTTTGCTATGTCCATTCCTACTACAAGCGTGGTTACGGTTACTTCTTCCAACCTTTGGTTTGTTCTGTTCTTCATTGCTGAATCTCCCCCGTCTTCTGATTTATGTGTTTTTGATAGCACACATGAATCTTAGCAGGGGTTTTTCTTTTCGCCCAATTGCTATTTTTCATTTGTTACAGGAATGCTTTTTTTAACACTTTCTATCTTAGCGATGTGTCCGAAATTTTAACAGGCTCCCCTTCACCGGTTTCTTTGTGTCTAAACCATACCGCTTCTGCCATTTTTTCTTAGCTCCTTTGGGGGTTCGTTTTGTTTTTGGAATTACTCGGATATACTTATAACACGCGCAATCGCGTTATGCAATACTCAAAAATGGCTTATTGAGATTTTCGTTATCGCCACGAAGCTTAACTTCTCAAAAGCAAGGAGTTGTATTTATGTACACAGAAGTATTTCCTTCTCGGTTAAAGAATGCCCGCGAATATAATGGCATAACACAGCATGAGGTTGCCAGAACGCTTAAAATTGCACAGCCAACGTATGCTGGTTATGAGTCGGGCAAGCGCGAACCGAACTTAGAAACTATTGCAATGATTGCAAAGCTTTATTGCGTTTCTTCCGATTGGCTTCTTGGTTTGTCTTCCGACAGCGGTTTAAACGCACTCAGCCAAGTACTTGAAGAACGCGAACGCGACCGGATTCTAAAAAAGCTCGAAAAAGAAGCCGAGCTTAACAGAAGGGTTTGGGGTTAATATGTATTACTTCATCAACAATCCTATTGTCGCTATTTTTACAGTTGTTGTGGTTGTCGTTTTATTAATTATACTCTATTTTTTGACTCTTTTAAAAAATCGTCGTTATTCAAAAAAACTACAGCTTATTGCCGTCAATTCAGAAAAAAATAACAATAATTCAGTCAATGATAAATCTCTTAACAACGCAAATGCTTTCAATTATTCACCATACAAACTTGAATCATCATTGATTACCCTGCGAGAATTTTCTTTTTTTCGCGTCCTTAAACTTTCAACATCAAAACATAATCTACATATAATCATCAAACCTCGTATCGCCGATTTCGTTACCGTTTCTCTTAACAAATATGAAAAAGGTTCTTTATTTAACTCTTACTTTAATAAAATTAACAGAAAGCATATTGATTTTTTACTTTGCAACCAAGATTTTAAACCAATTTTAGGCTTTGAGGTTGACGATAGTACTCACCAACGACCGGACAGGGTTGAACGCGACAGCTTTGTAGGCGGACTTTATAAGTTTATCGGTCTGCCTGTTCATCATGTATACGACTGGAATAACCCTGATACAATTGAAAACTACATTACTTCTAACTTGCCGAAATAAAAAAGCCGCCCACGGTGGCAATGCCATTAAGTTAAGGCAATGGCAAGAGAGCGACCAAAAAAGAGTGATTATCTGAGAAGATAGCCCGCTCTTTTTTTTGCAAATTTGTAAAGAAGATGTAACATTGATAGATGTAACATTGATAGTGTTGACAGGATGTCAAAAAAATGTGGCGCAGCCTCTTGAAAAATTTATTTTTTAGGAGGTTGCGCCATGATTGACCATCCGAGTTTTGTAAAGAAAACGCTGGTATCATTGATTCGAGATATGTCGTTGTGCCCGGCACTGTATGTTAAAAATCCCGAAAAAGATTTTACTCGAAAGCGAAAGTTGCCGTTTGAGGAAGTAATGAATCTGCTTATTTCGATGGTGATTTATGTAGCAGGCTCTATATTGATTCGATAACTCAACCGCGCAGAAAAATGAACGAATGCAGAGCTTTGGCTGATATGGTTGACCGTTCCCGCATAGACGATAAAGTAATCGTCGTTGCCGACAGAGCTTACGAAAGCTACAACAACTTTGCTCATATTGAGCGCAAGGGATGGCATTACGCTATTCGAGTGAAAGACTTGGGGTCAAGCGGCATTTTGTCAGGGCTTGATTTGCCGCAGGACGGCGAGTTTGATGTTCGGGTCAGTCTTGTCCTTACAAAAAAGCAAACCAAAGAGGTCAAAGCTCGTCCAGACATTTATAAATTTGTCCCTTCCACTTTCGATTTTTTAGACCTGCACGAAAACAAGTTTTATCCCATTTCTTTTCTTTGTACGTGTTCTTCTCGACAACGGCACATATGAAACTCTTATCACAAATCTTGACCCCGTTGCTTTCCCGCCCTGTATTATCAAGCATATTTACAAGTTGCGTTGGGGTATCGAAACTTCATTCAGGGAACTGAAATATACCGTAGGGCTTACCAACTTCCACGCCAAAAAACAGGAGTTCATCGCGCAAGAAATTTTCGCAAGAATGATAATGTACAACTTTGCTGAGATAATTACAGCGCACGTAGTTATTTCACAATCGGACACAAAGCACGATTACAAAGCCAACTTCACTATTGCTGTTCTTGTTTGTCGCCGCTTTTTGCGGCTTCGGTGCAATGAACCCCCTGTTGACGTTGAAGCACTAATTAGGAAAAACGTTTTGCCCTTAAGGCCTTTTCGCAACGGTCAGCCATATGAGCGCAAACCTCGTCCAAAATCAGTTGTTAGCTTCGTTTACAGAGTAGCATAATTTCCATCGTTCGCATACCTTGGGCGATTTTTCCATTCGTCTTTTTTGTATGCTTGCCTTTCAGTTATTCTTTGATTTTTTGCTAAAAAGGCGATGCAAGGATTTTTCTCCTCGCATCGCCTTTTCTTTTTGTCCGAGCCATTGCCTTAACTTAATGGCATTGTGTTTTCGACCCGTCTTTGTCTTCTCTTACATCTATTTCTTGCCCCTATATCGGGGCTTGCTTCTTTTTTATGTCACTAAGCATCAACAATTTTTTTCATTGACTCCGTAAGAGCATCAAACTGACGAGACATTTCGGCGTTGATGTGTTCGGTAGTGGAGCCGATTGCTGAAACGGCTTCGCCCGTGGAAGTGATGGATTCGAGCAGGCTGGAGACGAAGGTGTTTACTTGGTCGATTTTGGGAGCAATGGATTCGTTGATGTCGGCGGCAGAGGTAGCGGAGACTTTTGTTTTGTTGGCAAGAACCTTAACTTCGTCGGCAACAACGGCAAAACCTTTTCCGTGTTGACCCGCGTGGGCAGCTTCGATAGCGGCGTTAAGTGCCAAAAGGTTAATTTGGTTTGCGATGGAAACAACATTGCTGGACATTTCCATGTAACGCTCCACGTCACCGCTGATTAATTCGATAACACCTCTGATTGATTCAGAATCCGTAACATTGCCTTCGATTTTACCGCGTACTTTGTCGATAAGGTCAACAGACTTTTGTGTTTCTTGGTTGATTTCGTCAACAACTTGGTCAACAACGCCCAGTTTTTCAGAAATCTCTGATGACATAACGGCTTTTGCTGCGGCGGTTCTTTCCGCTTCTTCCTGTGAAATTTTGCGGCTTCGCATGATGCACTCGTCCACGGTGGCGAGCTTATGATGCATTGCGCGAGCCATGTCGGCACAATGTGGGAAACCGCAAGCGGCGCAGTCCAGAATTTTTTCAGCCTCGGTTGTTTTATGAAGCAGCTTGTATTGCGTCTCAAGCTCGGCGGGGGTAATTTTGAAGTCGTTGATTTTTTTCGCGCTGTAGTTGCGCCTGAAATCATCGGGGTTAAGCTCTTTGTCGAAACCTTCAAGGAGTTTGCGCAAGCGGTCCGGGTCGGCAAGAAGTTTATTTTTTGCCATATGCTGTGATTGCTCGGCAATGTCCATGATTTCGGGGTTATGCGTGCAACCGGTGCCTATGTTACAGCCGTGACGACAGTTTAACACGTCAAGCAGAATGGGTTGCGCGCCGCCCTTTGAAGCACGCGCTGCGTATCCGTCGAGATAACGATATGTTTCTGTTTCGCCCTCCATCTGCTTTACCCAAGCGTCTAAGCCAACGTAGAATTCGACGTTTTCGCGAAGCCCGCCATGCTTACAATATAAACCGCCAAGCCCTGCAACGTCTGAGTCGAAGTCGGTTTTAGGGAAACTTGTGATATTCTCACCGTTTTTCTTCATATGCTCTTCAAGCTTGCGGTAGGTTACGTTATATTTAATCAAACCATTGGTGTTTGCATCCATAATTTCGTCTTTTTTGCCTATGCATGGCGAAATAAAAGCAAAGTCATCGGTGATGCCTTTGTATTTTTTTGCATAAATCGCCGTACAAATCATCGGGCTTTGGATTGGCGCAAGCGATGACATAAGGCTTGGCAGACGTGTTTCGATATAATTTACGATAACGGGGCAGGGTTGAGAAATTACGCCCTTATGTCCTTTATCTAAGTAACGAAGATATGCCCAAGTGGTAATATCGGCACCATATGAAACGTCATAAATGCGAGAAACACCTTTTGACTTAAAATAACCGAACAAATTCTCGTATGTATCTATAAAATTTGTTCGGATTGCAGGAGCAACAAGCAAAGTTATTTTTCTACCCTTTGCAAGGTCTTGAAAAAATAACTCTGTATCGTCTTCGTAATCACGCGCATGTTGAGCGCAACGCTCGATGCAGTGGCCGCAGTGAATGCAGTTATCGGGTATTGTAGCAACTTTGTTATCGCCGTTTACGTCTTTCAAAGCTCTGTTTGCCCCAAAAACAGGGCATACCCTGATACAGTTATTGCACCCCGTACACTTCTCTTCATGAGTTATTACCAAACTTTCCATTTTGGAGACCCCCCTCTAGGGATATTTTTCACACAGCTTTATATGCTTTTCCTTGGTGCAATGTGTATATTGACATAGATTTACGAAATTTGCAAGCATTTAGCCTATGTTTTTTTATGGTAGGAACTCTGTCATGTTATGCCTGTAATGTAATGGCAATATCTTCCTTTGCAACTTGGGATTTCTTCTTGCGTCAATAGTAATTGCGTTAAAAAATGCCACCCACATTTCTTGTGTTTCGGATTCGCCCGGGGCATGAGAAACAGCGGCCTGCCCCGAAGGAACAGCCGCGATTACATAAGAATTTCCATCATAAACCGCCGCTTTGTTCCGCACTGCATCATGAATGACCCATGCCTGATTCATCATCCGCTCACAAAAAAAGGCGGCTAATAGTTGTAAAACATCGTTTTTGGGCGTAACCTTGCAGTAATAAACCTTTTGAGTTGTTTCCGCAAAACGACAAAAACCGTATAATAAATGGGCTTCTCTTACCACATTGTTTGCAAGCTTTCGCACATGCCGCACAAAATCTTCGTGCAAATGACTGTCAACCATGTGCCCAACCTTAAACCCAAGCCGGATATAACTTAAAATTGCCGAGTATCGGTTGGCATCTTCCGACAGAAACGCATTGAATACATTATCTGCCGCTTCTTCGGAGATTTTTTCGCGAATCGCTTTAAAAACCCGTGCCGCACGCGCCTCGTCGGTTTTGATAAACTGCGGCGTTGCGTCAAGGGTTAGCTGTCCGTTGCTTTCATCTTGAATGCTTGCCGGCTGAATTTTTTCATAATATACAGCGTAAACCACGCTTAAAAAACCGTCGAAACTGCCGTCAAAAGTTATTGAAATCATTGCTGTATCGTCAACTGCGTATAACCGGCTATTTGCGAGTTATCGCGCAAGCGCGGAGCAATTGTTTCTTGATTAAGGGGGATTTTTTCGCAGGTTTTGCCGTCGCAGGTAATAAAATATTTTGCGCGTTTTAAAACCACGCGCATTTTTTTGAGTCCGTCGAAGTCTATTTTCCCTACGCGGCGGGCTGCCACTATTTTTTGCGCGGAAACCTGCCCTATACCCGGCACACGAAGAAGCATCAAATAATCGGCACGATTTATTTCCACGGGAAACTTATCAAGGTTTTGTAATGCCCAATTGCATTTAGGGTCGGTTTCAAGGGAAAGATTTTCGTCGGGGCGCGTAAAAAGCTCGTTTGCGGTGAAGCCGTATAAACGCAACAGCCAATCGGCTTGATACAAACGATGCTCGCGCAGCAAAGGGGGAGCGGCGGTGGGCAAATTAGGGTTGTTGCCCACGGGAATGTATGCGGAATAAAAAACACGCTTTAGTTTGAATTTTCCATACAGCCCTTCGGCAAGGGACACAATTTCACTGTCGCTTTCGGGGGATGCGCCCACGATTAATTGTGTACTTTGGCCTGCCGGTGCGAAGCGCGGTTTGTTTTCCGCGTGCCGAAACAGTGACAATTCGTTTTTTGATTGAGTAATGTTATTGCGCAGAATTTTCATGGGTGAGAGGATGTCGCTCTTTGTTTTTTCCGGCGCGAAGCGGGCAAGGCTCGCCTGCGAAGGTAATTCTATGTTTACGCTCACGCGGTCTGCCAAAAAACCCGCTTGCCTGATTAAAGCCTCGTCTGCCCCCGGAATGGTTTTTACGTGAATGTAACCGTTAAAACGATATACATCGCGCACCAGACTCAGCGTTTCTATAAGAAGCTCCATGGTATAATCCGGGTTTTGTATAATCGCAGAACTCAAAAACAGCCCTTCGATATAATTACGTTGGTAAAATCGGATGGTAAGCTCTGCCACTTCCTTTGGGGTAAACTCGGCACGCGGAACGTCTGCCGTGCGGCGGTTTCCGCAATATTGACAATCATAAATGCATTTGTTTGCAAGAAGAAGTTTTAACAGCGAAATGCATCGCCCATCCGCAGTAAAACTGTGGCAAATTCCGCCGGCAACGGCATTGCCCAACGCACCATGCCTTGCCGCACGATTATGCCCGCTGGATGTACACGCAACATCATACTTTGCCGCGTCTGCCAGAATCTTTAATTTATCCATAATATCCATGCGGCATTATAGATTGGATTTTTGTCTTTGTCAAACGTTTGTTCTGGTTTTTACTTATGGATTTTGCGTAATGCAAAAAATATGCTACAGTGCATTAATATGAAGAGGTGCGTATGAAAAAACTTATTAAGTACTTAAAGCCTTTTTGGGTTGGGATTTTTTTTATAATTTTATTATTGCTTGGGCAGTCGCTTGCGGAACTTTATTTGCCAACGCTTATGTCGGATATTGTTGACGACGGGATTGTTTATGCCGTGGAAACCGGAACTTCGCGGACGGATTTTGTGTTGCGCACGGGTGTTGCGATGTTAATTTTCGCACTTTTGGCGGGGCTTGCGTCCATTGTTTCAGCATATCTTTCGCCAAAAATTGCCGCCGGCGCGGCGCGTGATTTGCGACGTGATTTATTTATTAAGGTAGAAAGTTTTTCTCAGGCAGAGTTTGATAAATTCTCATCGGCTTCATTAATCACACGCTGTACAAACGATGTTGCTCAGGTGCAAAACTTAGCAAATATCTTCGCAAGGATGCTTCTTTATGCCCCAATCTTGGGCATTGGCGGCATAATTATGGCACTGCGCCGCGCCCCAAGCATGAGTTGGATTCTCGCGTTGGCGGTAATCGTCTTGCTTGGTATCGTTTTGCTTCTCGTGTCAATTGTTATGCCCAAATTTCGTCTTAACCAAGAATTTATGGACAAGCTTAATAAAGTCTCTCGCGAAATTCTTCACGGTTTGATGGTAATTCGCGCTTTCGGTACGCAAGAACACGAAAAAGCCCGCTTCGATAAATCCAACGCCGACCTACGCGACCTTGGGCTTTTTGTAGGCAGGGTAATGGCTTCAACATGGCCTGCAATCACCTTTATAATGGGCGGCACGCAAATTCTTATTATTTGGGTGGGCGCGCACCATGTTGCAGACTCAGGCCTAAATATTGGCGATATGATGGCATTCTTCCAATATGCGATGCAAGTAATTATCGCTTTTATGATGATTTCCATGGTTCTGGTGATGGTGCCGCGTGCGCAGGTTTCTGCCGCTCGTATTGCTGAGGTGTTGGAGACGGAATTAACCATCACCGATAAAGAAGAAAATATTGAGCCCAAGTTTTTTGATGTTGTGTTTGAAAATGTGACATTTAAATACCCCAATGCTGAGGCGGCGGCGGTTGAGAATATAAGTTTTGCGGCGTTGCCGGGGAAAACTACGGCAATTATCGGGGCAACGGGTTCCGGGAAGAGTACGATTGCGCAATTGCTTTTGCGTTTTTACGATGTGAGCGAGGGGAAAATTACCATTGGCGGTGTGGATGTTCGTGATGCGGCACAGGCAGATTTACGCGCCAAAATCGGTTATGTACCCCAAAAGGGACAATTACTTTCCGGCACGATTGAGTCTAATATTCGCTATGGTAAACCGGATGCTTCCGATGAAGAAATTCGCGAGGTTGCAAATGTTGCACAGGCAACAGATTTTATTAATGAAAAAGACGGCGCGTTTTTTTCGCAAATTTCTCAGGGCGGCAGCAATGTTTCGGGCGGGCAACGCCAGCGTCTTTCGATTGCGCGGGCTTTGGCAAAAAACCCGAATATTCTTGTGTTTGACGATAGTTTTTCTGCATTGGATTCTCAAACAGACGCAAAATTGCGCAGGGCATTAAAAACGCACACCGCCAACGCCACTGTAATTGTGATTGCCCAGCGTGTTGGCACAATAATTAATGCCGACTTGATTCTGGTTCTTGACGAGGGGAAAATTGTGGGGCGCGGTACCCATTCCGAGCTTTTGGCAAAATGCCCTGAGTATTTAGAAATCGCGTCAAGTCAGGGGATGGTGTCGGATGACAAAAAATAAGAATGACTCCGGGCGGCGGGCAACCGGAGGTTTTGGCAGGCCGGGGATGCCCGTTGAAAAGGCAAAGGATTTTGGCGGGGCAATGCGGCAACTTTTCCGCTACATTGGCACAGAGCGGAAAATCATTGCCGCAACTGCGGTGATTGCCATAATTTCCACGGTTATGGCAGTGATTGCGCCGCGCATTTTGGGCAATGCGACAACCGAAATTTTTGCAGGTTTCATGCGCATGAATCAAAATATCGGCGGAATAAACATGGCGCGCATTGGGCGTATTCTGCTTATTATGATTTTTCTGCACGCGACAAACATTATTTTCAACTACGCGCAGGGGTATATTATGGCGGGCGTAAGCATGAGAATCACCTACAAACTGCGTGCAGAAATAAGCGAAAAAATCCACCGTTTGCCGCTGAAATATTTTGATAAAAACCCCCACGGAGATGTACTCTCGCGCATTACAAACGATGTTGATACCCTTTCAAATACCCTAAACGCAGGGCTTTCTCAGGCATTGATGAGTACTACCCAGGTTTTTGGCATAATCATAATGATGCTTACAATAAGCCCCGTAATGACTCTTATTGCAATGTTGATTCTGCCGCTTTCCGCGGTTTGCATGGGCATTATAGTGAAGCAATCCCAAAAGCATTTTGTTGCACAGCAAAAAACCCTTGGTAAACTAAACGGGCATATTGAAGAAATGTTCACAAGCCACGCAATCGTAAAGTCTTTTAACGGCGAGGCCGCTTCAGTTGAAGCCTTTGATATCCACAACAAAGACCTTTACAAGGCCGGCTGGAAGGCAAATTTCCTGTCGGGCCTTATGATGCCGATTATCGGGTTTATCAGCAATATCGGCTATGTGGCAATTGTCGTAATCGGCGGAATTTTTGCCCTTGGCGGGCGCATTTACATCGGCGATATTCAGGCGTTTATACAGTACACGCGCCAGTTTGGCCACCCTGTAGCACAAATGGCAGGCTCTGCATCTGTATTCCAGCAAACAGCCGCCGCCGCCGAGCGAGTTTTTGCGTTTTTAAGCGAGGAAGAAGAGAGTTCGCCCGTTGAGGAAATGCACGGGAATAATCCGTTCCGCAATGCAAGCACCTTGACGGGTCATATAGCCTTCAAAAACGTAAGTTTTTCCTACGACCCGGAGGTTCCGGTAATTCGTAATTTTTCTGCCGAGGTTAAACCGGGGCAAAAGATTGCAATCGTGGGGCAAACAGGTGCGGGCAAAACAACAATTGTGAAACTTCTTATGCGATTTTATGACATAAACGACGGCGCGATTTATTTGGACGGGGTGGACATACGAGATTATTCGCGGGACGATTTACGCGCATTTTTTGGTATGGTATTGCAGGATACATGGCTGTTTAACGGCACTATTGCAGAAAATATCAAATACGGACGGCTTAACGCTTCTGAAACAGACATGAAAAAAGCCGCACAGGCGGCACAGGCACATCATTTTATACGGGCGTTGCCGGACAGTTATCAAATGGTGATTAACGAGGAAGCAGACAATATTTCTGCCGGACAGAAACAGCTTTTGACAATTGCACGAACAATCCTTGCCGACCCGGACATCTTGATTTTGGACGAAGCAACAAGCAATGTAGACACACGCACAGAAATCCAGATTCAGCGTGCAATGGATAATTTAATGAAGGGCCGCACATGTTTTATTATTGCCCACAGGCTTTCCACAATTCGCAGTGCAGATTTGATTCTTGTGATGCACGCCGGCGATATTGTTGAAATGGGCAACCATGACGATTTGCTTGCACACAACGGCGTTTACGCAGGGTTGTATTACAGCAGTTAATTCTTATAATCAAACGCCCATAACCCTTAATATATAAATGAAAATGGTGAGCGTAACCGAAGAAAGAAGCGTTGACACAAGAATAATATTTCGGGCAATGTAGCCGTCGCCGCCCATTTGCACTGCCATCACATAGCCTGCGACGGCTGACGGAACGCCACCAAGCACCATAAATGCAGCAAGGTCGATGCCGCGAAAGCCTACAGCATATGCCGCAAGGGTAAATACCGCCGGCATTGCGACAACTTTTATAATTGCGGCAATTACCGCATATTTGAATTTTTTATCAAAGCCAAGAAAGGAAATTCCACTGCCTATACATATTAAAGCCATTGGCGTTGCCATGCCCGAGATATCCGTAAGGCTTCGGCTTAATGCCATCGGCAAATTAATATTCAGCAAGGTGATTAAAATTCCCAGCATTATGGCGATAATAAACGGATTTTTTACAATGGTGAAAGCCACGGTTTTAAATTTAATTCGTTCGTCCGAGCCTGAACACGCCGACAAAACCAGAATGGAGCAGACATTGTAAAGCGGCATAACAAGCGTGACAATAAAAGCAAAACGTGCAACGCCCGCAGTGCCTGCCAAATTGTACATAAGCGGAATGCCCACAAACACGGTATTAGAGCGAAACGAACCCTGCACAACTACACCAAGTACTTTCTTTTCTTTGATGAAAATTGCCGAAACAACCCATGCCGCCGCAAAAGACACCACCGTTGCCCCAATCGCAAATGATGCAAACTGCCAATCTGCAATTTCGCCCAAATCCGACGAGTAAACGCTGAGAAAAAGCGTGGTTGGCAACAATATGTAAAACACAAATCTGTTCCCCACAGAAATAAATCCTTCTGTCAAAAAACCCAGCCGCTTTAGCGCGTACCCCGCAAATATAAGCAAATACAAAGGCATAACAGTGTTAAGGCTAAAAAGAAAATTTTCAAACATTAATTAACCTCCGGCAAGCATATAATTTATAAGGCGCGGAAAGGGGTTGCCCGGTTTGGATAAAAAAACGATTATAAAAGCGCGTGCAGTACTTGGGCTAACGCTGATGTGCTGTGCGGCGTTGGTATTTTTGCGGATGCCGCCAGGGTTTTCGTCGCGCAGAAAAGCGAGTGCGAACACAAGCGAGGCAGTATTTTTGGCAGATGGCGAAAGTTATGCCGTTTACGCATGGCCGGGGCGACATTCATCCAATTTGATGGGGGTAAACGATGTTATATTTATGCCGCGCTCTGCCGCGCCGTTTAGGCCGCGCCCAAGCCTCGCGCCTGTTTCGTATGAGTACAAAGCAAGGCTTTCGGATTTCAATTATCTCACCCGAAGCATTTTTTTAACAGACCCCCGCACAAAATTATTTCCGGCGGACATAGATGTTTCAGCATTTTTAGCCAAAGACCAACGGATTGACACATCTGTAACCGGCCCCCAAGTACTTATTTTTCATGCGCATTCCATGGAAATGTTTGCAGACAGCAACCCGCAAGACCCTATGACAGGAGTTTTTGGCGTTGGGCGTTATTTGGCGGAAATTTTATCTGAGCAACACGGCATTCAGGTTATGCACTACATGGGAAGATTCGATGTGGTAAACGGAATTCCCAATCGTCATGGCTCGTACGAACGTGTTGAGCCGGCGATAAAGCAAATTTTGGCGGACAACCCCTCAATCCAAATGGTAATAGACCTGCACCGCGACGGCATTCCCGAAAGCCGCGCCCCAATGGTAACATATGTAAACGGCCTGCGCACCGCACAAATCATGTTCGTAAACGGCCTTAGCCGCCAATTACGAAACGGCGTTGCAACAGACATCCACCATTTGCCCAACCCTTATCAGCAACAAAATCTGGCATTTACGCTTAATCTGCAACTTGCCGCAAATCAACTGTACCCCGGCCTTGCCCGGCGGGCGTACCTTCTGCCCTTCCGCTACAGCCTGCACATGGCACCGCAAAGTATGTTGCTGGAAGTGGGCGCGCAAAATAACACCCTTCAAGAAGCCCTGAACGCAATGCATCCCACGGCAAATATAATTGCCGCCGTTGTCCTTGGGGAGTAGCGCGCACGACAAACTCATGAACAAAACCTTGGGGTGAAACCCCAAGGTCTTGCTCATGAGTTTGTCGTGGACTCCACTGTTCAATCGTGGTGTCGCTATAAAATATATGATATATTGTGGAAAACTCTTCCGGAGGAATCCAATGCTCAAAAACCTTAAAACCAAAAAAGGCCGTGACGAATCGGGGCTGTTTATGGTGGAGGGCGAAAAATTCATATCCGAAATTCCGGGGCATTACAAAATCAAACAATATCTATTTTCGCGGAAGTACGCCGACTCCCACGATTTATCGCTGTATAAAAAAAAGGCCGCTTGCGAAGTAATTCGCGACAGCCTGTTTCAAAGCCTTGCGGACACAGTAACCCCGCAGGGAATAATCGCGGTTTGCGAAAAAATCCCGCACAGGCTTTGTAATCTTTTACAGCCCGGCGGGTTTATTTTGATGGGCGAATGCCTTAACGACCCCGGAAACGCAGGGACGCTTGTGCGCACAGCCGCCGCCGCAGGTGCCGCAGGTGCAATTTTCACCCAGGGCAGTTGCGATATATTCAGCCCCAAGGTTTTACGCGCAGCCGCCGGTGCAGTATTGCGGCTGCCGATTATTTCCGATGCCGCCACAGCAACTACTCTTTCCGAATTAAAATCTTCAGGCGTGCAAATATTTTCCGCGCATCCGCGGGGAACTGTATTGCCCTATGAGCTTAACCTTCGCGAGTCATTCTGCCTTTTGGTAGGCAATGAGTCACACGGCATCTCGAAAGAGGCAGAATCCCTGTCCGACGCGCTTGTGCGCCTGCCGATGACACATGAAACAGAATCCCTTAATGCCTCGGCGGCGGGAAGTATTTTACTTTACGAGGCCGTGCGGCAAAGAAATCACTCTTAGTCGCTCCAAACATTCCGCAAGTGTGGCGCGTGGGCATCCAACGTTTATGCGCGTAAAGCCCTCGCCGCCGGTGCCGAAGGAATCCCCGCGTGACAACCAGAGTTTCGCGTCATAAGTAATTTTTCGGTCTAAGTCATCGGGCGAAAGGGAAAGAGCGCGGCAGTCCAACCACGCAAGATATGTTGCTTGCGGCGGAATTAATTTTACATAGGGCAGGTTGGCTTTTAAAAATTCGTCTAAATAAAGCATGTTTGCGTGAAGATATTTATTCAGTGCGTTAAGCCAGTTTTCGCCGTGGGCGTAGGCGGCACGACATGCTACGATTGCAAGGCTTCCCGCTTGGCTGAAGCCGCTTTTTAGCACCTCGCGCCGATAGGTTTTGCGAAGGTTTTTGTCGGCAATGAACACGTTTGCAAGCTGTAAACCCGCCAAATTAAAGGTTTTGCTTGGCGCGTTGCACAAAATTATGCTTTCTTGCGCGTTGGGGCAAAGCGCGGGAAGAACGTGAAACTCATGAGCCGGGAAAATAAAATCGCAGTGGATTTCGTCGGAAAAAATCAGCACATTATGTTTTTGGCATACCCTCACAATTTCGCGAAGCTCGTCGGCAGCCCACACGCGGCTTACCGGGTTGTGCGGGCTACATAAAAGAAAAAGTTTCACGCCGTTTTCAATGATTTTTCTCTCGAAATCTTCAAAATCAATAATGTATGTATCCGCGCCGTCGGGGAGTTTTAGCTCGTTTACAACAAGGCGTCTGCCGTTTGCCGTCACCGTTTCGCGAAACGGATAGTACACGGGTTCTTGAATAAGCACAGCTTCGCCGGGCATTGTAAATGCTTTAATTGCAATGGCAATTGCATAAACCACACCCGGCGTAAGCGTTACCCAGTCAGGCGAAAATTCGTAACCAAGCCGCCGCGTAAACCAACCGGCAAGCGCGTCAAAATAAGAGGTATCCGGCTCGGAGTATCCGAAAATACCATGGCTCACACGCTCATGCACTGCTTCAAGCACGCACTCCGGCGCGGGAAAATCCATGTCTGCAACCCATAGGGGCAGAATATCCACAGGTTTTCCGCGCCGTAAACCGCCATCAAACTTTAGGCTGTCTGTGCCTTTGCGAGGTATTATTTTATCAAAATCCATAATTCCCTCTCTGCCTGGTTTTCGGAGGTCGCCTAAGGTTCTCTAAAATTCATGAACAAGCAAGCCGCTTCTTAGTTTTGGTTCAAACCATGTTGATTTTGGCGGCATAATTTGGTCAGCATCGGCAACGGCAAATAGTTCTGCCATTGTGGTTGGGTGCAAAGAGAATGCAACTGCCATTTCGCCGCTGTTTACACGTTTTTCAAGTTCAGAAAGGCCACGAATTCCGCCTACGAAATCAATGCGTTTGTCAGCGCGGGGGTCGGCTATGCCAAGAACCGGCGAAAGCAGGCGGTCTTGCAAAACAGAGCAATCAAGGCTTCCTATTTCGTCGGAAGAAGCGGGTGGATTTTTTGCGGTAAGTTTAAACCATTGGCCGGAAACGTACATTCCCGTAACATGTTTACGGTCGGGCTTTACGGCGGCGGCAGATTTTTCAACGCCCCAATCGGTTTCCAAAGCTTTTAGAAATTCAGAAAGCGAAAGTCCGTTTAAATCCCTTACAACGCGGTTGTAATCAAGAATGGCAAGCTCCGAATCCGGAAAAATTACTGCAAGATAAAAATTATGCTCGGCATCGGGCGAGCCGCCGTTTTCGTTGAGTTTTCGCGCCACTTTTACTGCAGTTGCATTTCTGTGATGGCCGTCGGCAATGTACAGCTTAGGCACTTTTTTGAACGCGCCTGCAAGTGCATTTTGTGTGCTTGTGTCGTCCACAACCCACATTTGATGCCTTACGCCGTCATCTGCCGTAAAATCGTATGTTGCCGCATGTTTTGCAACCCATGCTGCCATAATTTCCGCAGGCTCTGCACAGGCATCATTCCTGTACGCAAGAAAAATCGGCCCAGTATGCGCCTTTGTTGCCATAACATGGTTGATTCTGTCCTGCTCTTTATCCGGCCGCGTAAACTCGTGGCGTTTAATCAAGCCGCGATTATATTCGTCAACAGAAACGCACGCCGCAAGCCCTGTTTGTTCTTGCCCGTAACCCGTGAGACGATAAATGTAAAAGTTTGGTTGTGCGTCACGAAGCATCGCGTCGGCGGTTAATTTTTTTAAATTTTCTGCCGCTTTTTGGTAAACTTCCGGGGCATATGGGTCGGTATCCGGCGGGAGGTCAATCTCTGCCTTGTCTGTCCGCAAGAACGAAAAGGCATTCCCTGCCGCCATTTCGCGTGCTTCTTCCGTGTTCATTACATCATAAGGAAGCGCGGCAACCTTATCCGCAAGTTCCGGCTTTGGTCGCACCGCCCTAAACGGCCGCACTGTAACGCCCATTATATCACCCGCACTCTTATAATATTTTCCAGTTTAGAAATTTCGTCTGCAACGCCGTCAATGGAGGGGCAGTCTACATCCAGCAAAGCATAGGCAAAATCGCCGCGGCTTTTCATTGCCATGTTTGCAATGTTACTGCCACGCGAAGACAAAATGTTTGTAACATTGTTAATTACTTTCGGCACATTTTTGTGGATTACACACACGCGCTTTTTGCCCACATACGGGATAAAACAATCCGGAAAATTAACAGAATTTATGATATTTCCGTAAAGCAAATACTCGCGAAGCTGTGCGGCAGCCATTGTAGCGCAATTGTCTTCCGACTCCGGCGTAGATGCACCAAGGTGAGGAATGGGAACAATCCGCTTGTTTCCAAGCATGTTTTCATTGGGGAAATCCGTTACATAGCAGAAAATGGTACCGTCGTCGATGGCATGTAATAACGCCGCGTCGTCTACAAGTTCTGCACGCGCAGAATTAATAATTCTCATTCCCTTTTTGCATTTTGCGAACATTTCTTTATTAAACATGCCCTTTGTATCTTTGTTAACGGGAACATGCAACGAAATAAAATCGCATTCCGCAAGCAAAGAGTCCAAATCCGGTGCTTTACGAACCCCGCGAGAAAGCCCCCACGCACCGTCAACAGAAATAAACGGGTCGTAACCAACAACGCTCATGCCAAGGGAACGGCAAGCATTTGCAACAAGCACGCCAATCGCACCAAGGCCAATCACTCCAAGTTTTTTGCCGGAAATCTCCGGCCCTGTAAACTCCGATTTACCTTTTTCTACAGCCTTTGCAACGCCGGTTTGCCCAACAAGACCCTGCGCCCAGTTTATTCCGCCCACAATATCGCGGGAAGCAATCAAAAGCCCTGCAATCACTATTTCTTTTACGCCGTTGGCATTTGCACCGGGGGTATTAAAAACGACAATGCCCCTGTCTGCGCAAGCTTCAACGGGGATGTTGTTAACCCCTGCGCCTGCACGCCCAATCGCTTGTAACCCGGGGCTTAACTCCTCTTCAGGCAATACATAACTTCTCAAAATTATTCCGTCCGGATTCTTTTCATCGTCAGAAACGGAAAACTGCGCCGAAGGTAACTCATTAAGACCACACTCGGCAATTTTATTGCGCGTTAAAACCTTGTACATTTATTTTCCTCCTTATAATTACGCCACCAATTAAGTTTTATTGCTCGAATTTTTTCATAAAATCAACCAATGCTTGTACGCCTTGGGTGGGCATAGCATTGTAAATGCTGGCGCGAAGGCCGCCAACAAGGCGATGTCCCCCAAGATTGGCAAAACCGGCGGCGGCGGCTTCTTTAACGAATTGTTTGTCTTTTGCATCGTCGCCCGTGGTGAACGGAACGTTCATAAGTGAACGATGTGATTTATCGGCAATGCCCTTAAACAGTGAGGAATTGTCGAGGAAATCATATAATATTTTTGCTTTGGCTTCATTAATTTTTTGAATGCCTGCAACGCCGCCTTGGGATTTAAGCCATTCGAGGCAAAGTTTTGTCATGTAAATTGCATAGGTTGGCGGGGTGTTGGACATAGAACCCGCATCGGCATGGGTTTTATATTTGAAGAAAGACGGAATTTTTTTATTATTTTCCAACAAATCTTCGCGGATTATGACAACGGTAACACCGGCCGGGCCGATATTTTTTTGCGCACCTGCGTAAATTAAACCAAATTTTGACACATCAAAAACTTCCGACAAAATACCGCTGGACATATCTGCCACAAGGGGAATGTTGCCTGTATCCGGGAAGGAAGTGAAGCGCGTACCGCAAATTGTATTGTTTGAACAAATATGAACATAGTCTGCATCGGGGGAAATGCCCGTGACATCGGGTATTACGGCAAATTTTTGTGCTTCAGACGATGCAATAATTTTTGCATCAAGCACAAGGGATGCTTCTTTGTATGCGCGGGTTGCCCATTCGCCCGTGATAACAAAATCGGCTTTGCCGTTTTTGCTTAGGTTCATGGGAATCATTGCAAATTGTTGCGACGCGCCACCCTGAAGCAGTAAAATTTTGTAGTTTGGCGGAACATTCAATAACTCGCGAATAAGCTCGATTGCGGCGTTGTGAATGTCTTCATACGATTTCGAGCGGTGACTCATTTCCATAACGCTCATGCCCGCGTCGCCGTACTCGACCAACTCACTTGCGGCTTGCTGCAAGGCTTTTTCCGGTAAAACGGCAGGCCCTGCCGAAAAGTTAAAAATCCTCATACACCCTCACTCCATCCTGTTTTTTAAACAACCTCCATGGGGAGTGCTGAAAAATCCCATGAGCTGTGCCAACACCGCAAGAAAATCCGCGGCTTTAGGCGGTTTTCTGAGGTGTGGCATATGCGAATGGATGATTTTTCAACA
>JGI24703J35330_11748525_pt1 | contig 18607 bp, 15 predicted proteins | sample TergutNt197P1_FD_35330 | JGI IMG/M metagenome (IMG submission 35330) | reverse complement strand
CTTTTTGATGAGGAAACAGGGTTGCATAAATGAGTGTATATGTTTCAAAAATTTCATTAAATGTATGATGAACGGTAATGCTCATATTTTCACCTCTACTACTAAGGAATAAATAATAAGAGCGACGAAGCCGTAACTCTCGATACTAATATTATACTTCATTTTGGTATATTTTACAACGATTTAAAGCAAGATCTTTCATTTGCATCAGAAATGTTATCAGAGAATAAAAGACAAAATGTTACAGAACGACAGTCACAAGGCATTACTTCAGCCAAGGCGCAATGGATTAATTTGGTAGGACAACGCACGAATAACCATATGACTTTGCAGACGTCACAAGCAAGTGGCAAGAAAAGGTTGTTAAAAATGAATGAAAATAGATGAAAATAGAAATCTTACAATATGCTCAGTAGAGTTGATTTTATGCTACAAAAATGGTATAATGATTATGTGATAGAAAGAAGAAAATTCAAATTTAAAAAAGAGGTGCGTCAATATGATAAAAAATGAAGCGAACAATACAGAAAAGGATTTGCCATGGGTTGAAATTTTTATTTGTAATATTAATGAAGATAAGGATACGATTTATTTTAATTATCTCGGAGAAAATGGCGTTGAAGATTATCGTTCTGCACAGTTTTTTGGTGAAGATGTGCCTGTTTTGGCAGAGCCGTTAATTAAGAAGTTTGGTAGTTTAAGGGTTAAGATGGAAAATTTTCCAAAAAAGCGCTTTGTGATGAGTATTATAGAGTTCGCGGAATCTGTTGCACCGATATCAGAACACTTTTATCAGTTAGAAACAGGAGTTGTTTCAAAACGTGAGTCAGATAAACATGGTTTCGTGAATCGTGTAAGTATTCCAATGGGAATAATCAATCACCACGAATTAACACATGGTCAAAAAATAGAATTTTATAAACGAAGAACCTTTAGCAAAAGTAGCAAGCGTTGGTACTGGGTCGTCGACTCAATTGTTTAAAGCCACAAAGAGCAAGTCAAAAGATTTGTTCTTTTTAAGTGCAAAAAAATGAAGCTCGAAAGTCACGAGAAATACCTCAGCCAAAGCGCAAAGACCTAAAATCAATAACTCCTAGCATTAGTTACTAAATAACCGTGTAGGAGTTGCTAGCAAGTAGCAAACAGGCGGATTCAAATGATTATGTGTCCTACTTTGTCGTATTTTGGGTTGAAAATCGAAAAAAGCCACACTGCCACATTCAAAACAAAAATAGTTGTTGCTAATTTTACTAAAAAATGATAAAATAGTAATAAACTAAATAATGCGAGGTCAATCATAATGGCGGGAATTAAAGATATTGCTAAAAAAGCAGGGTTTTCTATTTCGACAGTTTCGTATGCTTTAAACGGAAACCCAAAGGTAACAGATGAAACACGAGAAAAAATTTTACAAGTTGCAAAAGAGTTAGAATATGTCCCAAATGCGGCCGCAAGGATGCTTAGAGCCAGAGAAACTAAAATAATAGGATGTTATTTAGGAGATTATAGCGGCTCTTTTTATGGGCGTTTATTAAAAGGGATAAGCGAGGTTTTAAATGATAATGGTTATGAATTAATTGTTTGCTCTGGTGAGAGATCAAGGCGATTATTGTTAGAAAAAATGATGGATGGTGCCATTATTTTAGATGCTTCTTTTTCTAATGATGATTTAGTGCAAATAGCAGATAGTGGTCATAAATTATTGGTGCTTGACCGTGAACTTGAACATGCAAATATTCGCACAGTTTTACTTGATAATGAACATGGAGCTAAACTTGCAGTTGGTGAATTATTAAAGCATGATATCGAAAAATTATTTATCGTTACAGGACCACCTGGCTCATTTGATGGATCATTACGCGTTTATGCTGCCCTTGATTATTTAAAACAACATTCTAATACTCCGATTGAATTGCTTGATGGAAACTTTACAAAAGACGCAGGTTACAATGCGGCAAAAATCATTGATGAAAAAATATCTGGTGAAAAAATAGGTGTCTTTTGTTTAAATGATGAAATGGCTATTGGCATTTATGACTATTTTACTAAAACTGACGTAATTGGCAGTGTTGTCTTTGTTGTTGGCTTCGATAATACAGAACTTGCAAATTACGTGAACCCTACATTGACGACGATCGATTACTCTACTTCTAGATGGGGACGAATAGCAACTAATAAGCTGTTGAAACTGTTAAATGATGAAGTTTGCGAAAATGAGAAAATTAATGTAAAACTATCACCAGGTGGATCAAGTTAGCAATGCATGTCTGCCTTAGGTTGAATTATATCAAAAATTACCTTTGAAAACAAATTCATTGGTAATTTTAATTTTGTCGTAATTTAAATGAGAAAATGATTGTGAAAAATCGCAAAAAATGTAAAAAAGTGTAGCCCTATAGAAGATTTTGTGGTATAATAGTTATACTTGTATGCTAGCCATACCATTTTTACTCTTGTGATAAAATTGAGCGGTGAAATGACTTAAAGAAAATGGACGACTGAGGTGTGATTTTAATGGAAAATTTATGGATATTTATAGTTGGTGGAGTGATTTTATTTGCTTTACTTATTGCTTATTTACTCGTAGGTCGTGCAAAAAAAGGCACCTTTAGGGGCGCTATTGAAGAATTAGAAATTAAACGGTACGAAATTTCTAACAAGCCAGTCATGTTTGAACTAGCCAAGTTAAAAAGTGTTAGAAAAAGCGAACACATTATTGGACTTGTTTCAAGTTGGGAAAAAAGGTGGAAAGAACTTGAAGAACACCTTCTTTTAATAGAGGACAATATTGCTTATGCTGAGGAAAGTGTTACTGACGGGGATTATGAAAAAGCGGATGAGATAATTGAAGCAACAACAGCAGATTTAGAAGCTTTGTCAAAAAAAGCAGACGATCTATTATTTGAAATTGAAAATTTAAAATCATCAGAATTTAGAAATAGAGATGGCGTAGTAAAGTTGCGAGAAAATTTTATAGCTTTACAAGAAAGATACAAAAAAGATGCTGAGATTTATCAAGTTATTTCCGAGGAAATAAAAGATAAGATTGAAGACATTGAAGCGCAGTTTACAAAATTTGATGAGCAAATGGATGCTTCAAATTATGACTCGGCAGATGAAGTAGGAGAGAAAATCAAGAAAAGGCTCAATATGCTTAAAAAAATATTGGATAAAGTGCCAATGTATCAAGATAGTATAAATCAGGACATTTTACCAATGCTTGATGGGGTTGTTGAGAGTCATTCTGCATTATTACAGAAGGGAATGTTTTTGGGACACTTAAAAGTTGAAGCAACAATCCTTGAGTACAAAAAAAGACTCGACACAATTAGTGGACTATTAAAAGATTTCCAGTTTGATGAAATTGAAAAACTACTAGTGGAAGTTCCAAATAGTGCTAAAAAGTTGCGTGAAGCAATGAAAGTTGAAATCGATGTTAAAGAAGCCTTTGAACAAGATATTTCGCAACTTAAAACGGATTCCGCATTTGTATTTAAAGAAGGAAGATCATTGTCAACGCGTTATGAAGAACTAAAAGAATATTGCATAATGAGAACTGATGATGAGGAAAATTTTAAAGCACTAGTGCGTGAAATTGGTTTGGTAGAAAGTGCAATTACTACATTAATTGACAGTGTTGATGAAGGAACTCAAGCAACAACTGATATGCATAATTCTGTTATTGGTTATTTAACACAACTGGGTGAAATTACTGAACAGCTAAGAATTTTCGATGAAGAAATAATTACCCTACAGCAACATTCGGTAGAAATAAATGAAAAATCTGTTGAACTCTTAAGCACGGTTAATGAATTAAAGTCGGTTTTTGAAAAATATTCAGCAGATAGAAATGTTATGAATTATAAACAAACGATTGAAAAAGCAGAGCATCTTATCCATGAGTTACTTGAAGAAAGTAGCAAAATACCGATGGATGTTGCAAAAGTTAAATTAAATCTAGAAGTAGCTACTGATATGATTAATAAAGCACAAAAAGAAGTTCGCTTGTCTGTTGAACAACTACAAATGGCAGAACGATTACTTGTCTACGGAAACAGATATATTGAACGTGAAGGCATGTACTTAATGGATTTAACTATTGCTGAGGACCAATTTTATCAAGGCAACTATGAAACGGTTATTGACAAAATGTATAAAATATTAACAGATGTTGAAGGCAACGCATTTTTCAAAGTTTTTGAAAGGCTAAAAGAAGAACTCAGTTGTGTCATATTATAAATACTAAGGGCTTCACGAGTTCTCGTGATGCCCTTAAATGAGTCTTGAGATTTTTTTAGGTTGTTAGTTTTACCAATTTCAAAAACTGATGCATATATTAATAATAGTAGCTAAAGGAGGAATGCTCGTGGTATATTTAGATCATAGCGCAACAACAAAAGTGAGCGATGAGGTTATGGAAACATTTACTCTTGCCAATGAAAGTTTCTGGGCAAATTCCAGCTCACTTCATAATTTTGGGGCAATTGCAGAGCAAGTAGTCATTAAGGCGAGTCGGCAAATACTTGAACTTGTTAATGCCTCAAATCATCAAGTTATTTACACAAGTGGTGCAACAGAAAGCAATAATTTAGCAATCAAAGGCTTAGTAAAAAAAGACAAAGTAGTTCATATCATTACTTCAAAAATCGAACATCCATCAGTACTCGAAGTTGTTTTAGAATTAGCCAATGCGAATGTTTTGGTGAGTTATCTTGATGTAACAAAAAAAACAGAAGAAATCATCAAACAACTCGAAACACTAATAACCAAAGACACAGTATTAGTGAGCTTAATGCATGTTAATAGCGAAATGGGCTTGATTTTACCTGTAAAAGAAATTGGCGAAGTCATTGCTAAACACCCGCGAATTAAATACCATGTAGATGCCGTTCAAAGTATTGGAAAATTAGATGTTAATGTTGATGATTTTAACATTGACTTACTATCAATCTCCGCGCATAAAATACATGGAATAAAAGGTGTTGGGGCATTAATAAAAAGGCGCGAAATCAGCCTAATACCACAAATCATCGGTGGTGGGCAAATGGACGGAGCACGTTCAGGAACAGTAAATGTAGCTGGAGCTGCCACACTAGCAAAAGCTATGAGAATGGTGATGGCAAATAAAGATGAAAGTTTCTTAAAAATCAAACGACTTTTTGATTACACACGTGAAGAACTCGCAAAAATTAAAGAGGTTAAAATTAATTCCATTATGGAAAATCAATCGCCATTTATCATAAATTTCGTTGTAACAGGAGTAAAAGGTGAAACAATGGTCCATGCTTTAGAAGAAAAAAAAGTGTTTATTTCAGCTAAATCAGCCTGTTCTTCAAAATCAAAAAAAGCATCATACGTCTTGCTCGCACTTGGATTTGATGAGCAAATAGCAACAGAAAGTTTACGAATAAGCTTCACACATACAACAACAATTGACGAAATAGACATTTTCTTAAAAGCATTAAAAACATCAATAGACGCATTTAAAAAATAGGAGAGATAAGCGTGGTATACGACAGAATATTAGTAAGATACGGAGAACTATCCGTCAAAGGGAAAAATAGAAAACAATTCAAAAATGCATTGCACCGAGCAATTCGCAACAAATTAAAACCCTTAACGGATTTAACATTTGAAATTTCAAGAGACCGATTCTACATTATTTTAAACGGCATCAGCTCAACACTTGTGACTGAGCGACTTGATGAAGTTTTCGGACTTCAATCATATAGCCTCGGTGCAAAAACAGACAATGATCTTGATGCAATAAAAAAATTAGCGCTTGAAGTTATTAACGAGCAGTACCCAAATCAAACAACATTTAAAGTAGAAACAAAGCGTGCTGATAAATCATTTTCTTATCCATCAGGTGAAGTTTCACGAGCAGTAGGAGGTTTTTTACTTGCGCACACAGATAATTTAAAAGTCGATGTTCACAACCCAGATATGGTTTTAAATATCGAAATTAGAAAAGAAGGATCATTTGTTATGGCAGGAGCAACACGTGGGCTAGGCGGCTTTCCTGTTGGCTCATCAGGGCGAGGATTGCTAATGATTTCAGGAGGAATTGACTCTCCAGTTGCAGGTTACTTGATGCAAAAAAGAGGGGTTGCAATCGAAGCAATCCACTTTGCCTCACCGCCATACACATCAGATAGATCATTACAAAAAGTTATAGACTTACTTAAAAAAGTTGCTAGATATTCCGCAAACGGCGAAATTAAACTACACACAGTGCCATTTACAAAGCTACAAGAAGAAATACACAAAGAAATGCCTGATAATTACGAAATGACAATAATGCGCCGCATGATGTACCGCATTGCCGAAGGTGTTGCAAAAAACCGCAATATAATGGTTTTGGCAAACGGAGAAAGCCTTGGACAAGTCGCATCACAAACAATCGCCAGCATGAACGCAATAAACGCAGTAACGTGTATGCCAATAATCAGGCCTGTCGCAACATATGATAAGCTCGAAATTATCGAAATTGCTGAAAAAATTGACACGTATAAAACTTCAATACTCCCCTTTGAGGACTGCTGTACGATTTTTGTACCGAAGTCACCAGCAACAAACCCGACCAAGGAGTTGTGCGAAAAGTTTGAATCACGAATGGAATTTTCAAAATTAGTAGAAGATTGTATTGCTAACATTGAAACAATAGTTATCAAAGATGAAGCTAATGAGGGTGAAAATGATGGACTTGAAAGGGCAATCGATGAGTTGTTATAAAATAAAAAAGAATCTAAAGGGCTGATTAGTGACCAAGGCTGCTTTAGATTTTTTGATTTATGGGGTGGTAATTTCGAGGCGAAAAATCTTTTTTAGACAAATGTATAAAAAGGTGTTGACATTTTACTTAGACAAGTGTATAATATATTTAGACGGCCGTCTAAAAAGAGGAGTGAAGTTATGGAACTATTGAAAAAATTACCCGATGCAGAATTTGAAGTGATGAAAGTGGTGTGGAACGAACCTCAGCCTATAAACGCAAATACTATCATGTTAGCTCATGGAGATGCTTTAGGATGGAAAGTGCAAACTGCGATTACCCTTTTAAATCGATTAGTTGAACGTGGTTTTCTAAGCACGCAAAAACAAGGGAAAATGCGAACTTTTACGTACGTCGTTACTCAAAGAGATTATTTGAATTTTGAAACAGGAAATTTTGTCAAACAGTTTCATAGTAATTCATTGCTCAATTTGGTAAGTGCAATGTATGATGATGAGCAGTTGAGTGATAATGATATTGATGAATTAATGCAATGGGCAAAAGATAGGAGGAAATCTTGATGGAGGCGCTATTTATAACATTACTTAAGGCATCTTTATTTATGACGTTAATTGGTTTTGGATATAAATTAATGTCGCCGTTTTTGGAAAAATATGCTAAAGTACGTATGCGTTACAATGGTTGGATTTTAATATTTTTATGCCTTGTAATTCCAGTTAGGCCGCAAATAATTTTGCCTATATTTCAAATTGATGTACCTAGTGCGATCCTAATGTTTGAAACGGTTAATGAAATTCCTTTAAGTCATGCTTTTGAACCTGGCAATTCACTTGAAGTGGTTCAGGTAATGCATAGTGATACCGCTATGCTTGCTAATACTTCTCAAATTCCGCAAACGCAATCAGTTTCGATTTTAGCAGTAATTATTGGTATTTGGTTAATTGGGGTAGTTGTGTTTTTGGGCTATCATTTTATAAAACACTATCGTTATATAAGGCATTTATTGCGGTGGCAACAAAAAGTCACTGATGAGTCGGTACTTACTATGTTTAAAGCTTTAAAGCGTGAGTTAAATGTTGCAACAGAGGTTGAGTTAATTGTAAGTCCAGTTGTTACTAGTCCTTTAGTAACTGGGGTAATTCGTCCAACAATTGTTCTTCCTCACAAAAATTTTGATAAAGAAACGCTACATTTTATTCTTAAACATGAATTAATTCATTTTAAGCAAAAAGATGTATGGGTTAGGTGTTTGATCTTAATTGCAACAGCGCTTCACTGGTTTAATCCTTTCATGACTTTCATGGCGAAGGAGAGTAAGAATCTTTGTGAGATGGCGTGTGATTGGGATGTTATTAATGGATATGAAGATGATTTGCGCGAGACTTATGTATTGACGATTTTATCTGTAATTAAGCAGAAAAATTGCGTTCAATCGCCACTCGTGACACAATTTAATGGAGGTAAAAAGAGTATGAAGAATCGAATTATAACGATTATGGATAAGGGTGAAAAGAAACTTGGTATGAGTATTATGGCGGCGCTTTTGCTTTTAGTTGTAACAACTGGAGTAGTTTTGGCTGTTAATGAAACCTCTCCTAACGCGGATGCAGATACATTTTTACAAGACGCACGTGATTATGTGGACGAGACGCTCACAGGTTACGATGATGAGGGTGTTTATGAAGGTTATGCCTTGTTTGATCAAGCCGATACTGATGAATTTGATGAAGTATTTACTGATGTTTCACCTGGGTCTGCTGTAGGTGCTAATTGGTTAACAGGGGAAGGGGAAATGATTGGTCAAATATATATGCCTTCGATAAATGTTGAGTTACCTATTTTTGAAGGATTAAATAATGATAACCTTTCTGTTGGAGCTGGAACCTCTGTTCCTTATGCCCAGATGGGAGCAGGGAATTTTGTGCTCGCTGCACACTGGAATGAAGATGCAGCGATGTTTTTTGGTGGTATTCATCTTATTCAAGTGGGTGATTTAATTATTTTAGAAAATGACGAATATCGTTTTATTTACGAGGTAATTATTGGTGATAATCACATTATTGAGGCGTATCGCGTTGATATTTTAGATTATGTTCCAGGAAAAAGATATGTAACACTATTTACTTGCACACCAGATGGACACCAGCGTGTGAAAGTTCGAGGCGAATTAATTGATGTTGTGTCAAGATAGTTAAATTAGAAGGCCAAGCTGAGTGTAATATTCACGAGGCCTTTTTCTTTTGCGACAGATTTTAAAAATAATCCAGCAAAACTATTGATTTTTCTAAACATTAGCGTTACAATAGAGGTAGTGTTAATATTTAAGAGGAGCGAAATAATATGGATTTATACATTGTAGCAAATAAAGAGGAAATTTCAAGATTAGCTTACCAAGTGATGCTTAGCAAAATTAATGAAAGTGACAATGTAACACTAGGGCTTGCAACAGGTTCATCTCCTGAGGGAATTTATGAGTTATTTAGAGCAAACCAACCAGATGTGTCGCATGTAACAACTGTTAATTTAGATGAGTATATTGGAATAGACGAATCTAATGATCAAAGTTATGCGTATTTTATGAATGAGCATCTATTTAAGCATTTAGATTTCAAGAAAAATTATTTACCAAACGGGATGAATAGTGATCCTGATGCTGCTTGTCGTGAATTTGAGGATATTATAGCAAAAAATCCGATTGATTTACAGTTATTAGGTATTGGTACTAACGGTCATATTGCATTTAACGAACCTGGTTCTTCATTTGATAGCACGACAAGAGTGGTTGAGCTTGCAAAGGATACTATTGTTGCAAATAGTAGATTTTTTGATAAAATGGAAGATGTGCCAAAAACTGCAATTACAATGGGTATCAAAACTATTATGAGCGCTGGTGAAATTTTATTAATTGCAAGTGGCGAGAATAAAGCAGATGCAATAAAAACGATGCTTGAACAAGATATGAATGAGCAAATGCCAGCTTCTGTTTTACAAAGCCATCCCAATGTAATTATTATTATTGATGAGGCTGCTGCTTCTAAAATTGACCCTGCATTACTAACACAAGGTGGCGGATGCTGTGATGGAGGTTGCTGTGGTGGTGGTGGACATCATCACGATACTGAGGGTTGCTGTGGAGGCGGCGGACACCATCATCATGATAATGAAGGTTGCTGCGGCGGTCATTAAAAAAAGAATACAAGAAAAGGAGTATCATCATTTCCAATTGATGAACTCCTTTTTTCATTTATGCTCTAGCAAACTGACTTTCATAAAGCTTTCGGTAGTGACCATCCTCAAGTAACATTAACTCGTCATGATTACCAGATTCTTGCAGGATACCGGCATTGATATAAAAAATTCTTGAAGCATTTTTTATAGTTGATAAACGGTGAGCGATAATAAATGATGTACGCCCTTCAAGAAGCTTATCAAGTGCAAGTTGCAATAAACCTTCTGTTTTAGTATCAATACTTGCAGTTGCTTCATCTAAAATTAACACTTTTGGATCGGCTAAAAGTGTTCTTGCAAAACTGAGCAGTTGGCGTTGTCCAGCCGATAAATTACTTCCGCGCTCATTAATTTCTGTTTGATAGCCATCTTTTAAATTCATAATAAAATCATGAGCACAAACAGCTTTTGCAGCATTTATAATTTCATCTTCAGTCGCATCAAGCTTACCGTAGCGAATGTTTTCCATTATTGTTCCCGAAAAAATTACAGTATCTTGAAGCATTACACCCATTTGTTTTCGCAAACTATTTAGCGTAACCTTGCTAATATCCTCACCATCAATGTAAATTGTACCATCATTTAAATTGTAAAAACGCGATATTAAATTAATGACAGTGGACTTTCCAGCACCAGTAGGACCTACTAAAGCAATCGTTTCTCCTGCATTAACCGCAAAAGTTAAACCTTTTAGAATAAGAGTATCTTCATAACCAAATTTAACACCTTCAAACATAATATCACCCTTAATAGGTGGCATTAAACTCGCACCCGGTGCATCATCAACTGCTGGAGTTTCATCCATAGTTTCAAAAATTCGCTCAAGATAAGCAGAGCCAGTAACTAAGGAATTATAGAAATTACCAATATTTACAATAGGCCCCCAAAACGAACCAAGATAACCGATAAATGAAACGATAATCCCGACACTTACCCCCGTTCCAATCGCATTTGCACCTAAGAAATAAATTAAAGCCGTTGCGATTACTTGCACGTTTTGTACAGCTGGCTGCATCAAAAACATGGCGCCAATTGCTTTCATCCAAGAAACACGGAATTCTTCTTGAACTTCATCAAAAATTTCTGTGTTTTCTTTTTCGCGAACAAATGATTGCGAAGTGCGGATTCCAGAGATACTTTCATGAATATAAGCATTCATATTTGACTGCTTATTACTTAAAACTTGGAAATTTTTGCGCTGCATGTTCTTGATAAAAAACGCAAGAATCATTAAAATCGGCACAAAAAGCAAACTGAATATCGTAAAACGAACGTCGATAACTAACATGAAACCAAGCGCAATAAATAAACTAAATAAGTCGGAAATTAAGTTTATCAACCCGTTTGAGAGTAAATCACTGAGGGTGTTTATGTAATTTACTACTCGAATAAGGATTTTTCCGTGAGGTCTAGAATCATAGAAGTCAAAGGACAATTTTTGCAAATGAGTAAACAAGTCTAGACGCATATCTCTTAAGGCATTTTGTCCAATTTTGGCAATATTTTTAATTCTATAGTTAGCACAGATGGCACTGATAATGACTGAGGTTAAAAAGATAACCGATAAAAGAATTAGATGTCCTACATCGCCATTAGGGATTGCGTAGTCGATGGCTTGCCAAACAAGAAACGGACCAATTAGGGCAGTAATGTTGGCAATTAAGATAATAAATAGTGCGAGGATGACTTGAAATTTGTAGGGCTTGATGTAATCTAAGACGCGCTTTAAGTCTTTTATATTTAATTGTTCTTCAAGGTCTTCATCGACGTTAAAAGTGTTGCGTTTTGCCTTTGCTTTTGTGTTGTTATTGTTGGTATTATTCGCCATGAGTTCTACCTCCTTGTCCTATTTGTTCATTATAGACAGTAGCATAATAGCCATTTTCAATCATTAATGAATCGTGATTTCCACGCTCAATAATTTCACCTTTATTTAATACTAAAATTAAATCAGCATCTTTTACAGATGATACACGGTGAGCAATTATAAAGGTTGTTTTATTTTCCCCAACGCGCTGCAAGTCTTGCTGGATTTTAAACTCTGTTTCCATATCGACTGCACTAGTTGTATCATCAAGTATTAAAATTGAAGGGTCTTTGAGTAAGGCACGTGCTAATGATAAGCGCTGTTTTTGTCCGCCTGATAAACCAGTTCCACGTTCGCCAACAATCGTATCATATCCATCTGATAAATTTTGAATAAAGTCGTGGGCATCGGCAAGTTTTGCAACGTGTTCAATTCTTTCAAAAGATGCTTGGGTATCGGCAAAGGCAATATTTGCAGCTGTTGTATCTGAGAATAAGAACACATCTTGCATAACTGTTGAGATAGAGTCACGCAAGGCTCTAGTATTCCATTCTTTAACATTTTTACCATCAACTAATACCTCGCCATCTACAGCGTCATAGAAGCGAGAAATTAAATTAACGAGTGTTGATTTACCTGAACCTGTTTCACCTAAAATACCAACTGTTTCACCAGGTCGTGTTTTAAATGAGACATTTTTAAGTACAGCAACCGAATCATCATCCTCAAAGTGGAAACTTACATTATTAAATTCAACAAAACCTTTAACCTCAGCGGCCTCAGCATCGGCAAGGAGTGGGATTTTTGGCTCAACATCAAGCATTTCTTTAATCTTCTCAAGCGAAGCGCGGCAGCGTTGTAAGTCATTTAATAACCAACCAAACATACGCATTGGCACAGCAAGCATCCACAAGAAACCATTGAAAACTACAAGATTTGCAATAGTCATATTTCCGTTTATAACAAATAATCCACCGATTAAAATAACTAAAACACCAAGCGTTCCAGATAAGGAATCTAAAACAGGTAGATACTTTGCCCAAACACCAGCAGAAATAAGATTTTTTTCTCTGAAATCTAAATTTTGTTTTTGAAATTTTTCCACTTCAAAATCTTCTCGCGCAAAAGCTTTTACAACACGATTTCCACCGATGTTTTCAGCGACAACAGAGTTAAGAGTAGAAAAACTCTCACGAATGTTGGCAAAAGTAGGGCGTACTTCTCTTGCAAGTTTTGAAGCAAAAAATCCGATTATCGGCACGACTACCATTAATGATAATGTTAAAACAACATTAATTCTCATAAGCATAAATAGTGAAAGTGAAAGCCATAAAAAATTTTCAACTAAACTAAACGTAACCCATGCGACAAAATGCCTAACAGTTTCAACATCACCAGTCATTTTTGCCATAACATCTCCAACCTTATTAGCTGAAAAATAATCAAAATCCATTTCATGAAGCTTGACATATAAATCACGGCGCATATTACATGTTGCAGATTGTGAAAATGATTCAAACATCATTCTCAAAAACCAGCCGACCGTCATTCTTACAAAAACTAATGCAACCATTGCAATCAATAATGGCATTAATACATCTAAATTCCCACCTTCAAAAACTTCCTCAACGATGCGACCAATAATTGGCGGACCAAGAATTGCAAGAATTGAAGTGAAAATTACTAACAACATTGCCGTATACATTTTTATGCGATAAGGGTATACGTATTTTTTCCAGAGCCAAATAACTTCAGCCATAAAATCAACTCCTAGTAAAAAAATTAGGTTTTACCATCTGTTTATTATACAGTAGTTTTCATATATTTCAAGAGGTTTTTTGCAATTTCTAACAACAAATTGTAACTTTCGCAAAAACAGGTTAACAAAAAACACTTGATTCGGGGAAATCAAGCATTTTGAGGTAGTTTTTTGTAAATCTAACCTGTATTTCTCAAACCAGCAGCGATGCCGCTGATAGTGAGAAGAGTTTGAGTTAAAAGTTCTTTCCTAGATTCCTCATCAAGATTTTCATCAAAATGAAGTTCCTTTAATAAATCAACCTGCAAATAATTTAGTGGATCAACATAAGGATTTCTAAAGTGAATCGACTCCTTAATTCGCGGATAATGATCAAGAAGTTCTGTCGTATCAGAAATAGCTAAAACCATTTTCTTTGTTAACTCAAATTCCTCATTTACAGTATTAAAAATTCTTGTTGCAGCTTCCTGATTTGAAGCAAGACTTAGATAAGCTTTTGCAGTTGACATATCAGACTTCATTAACGCCATATGAAGATTATCAATAATAGCTGTAAAAAATGGCCATTCTTTATAAAGAGCACGCATCATATTTAAATTTCGATGATCTTTCTCTGCAAAAGCATTAAGACCAGTTCCAGCAGCATACCAACCAGGTAATAACTGACGATTTTGCATCCAACCAAACACCCATGGAATTGCACGTAAATTTTCAAAACTCGGCTTATTTTGACGTCGCATCGGGCGCGAACCGATATTAAGAGCACCGATTTCATTAAGAGGCGATACATCACAATAATAATCGAAGAAATCCTCATCTAAAAATACAAGGCTGCGATATTTTTCAAGAGAAGCCTCTGCGATGACATTAAGAGTGTCTAACCAGTATTGCGCTTGATAAACAGGGGTATCATTTGTCGAGATTTTCAAAGCTTTTACAACACTTTGAAGTAGGGTTGATGCTGCTTGCTCAAGACTTCTCGTGGCGATATCTGTTAATAAGTACCTCGAAGCTAACACCTCGCCTTGCTCGGTAATTTTAATACCGCTAAGAACGGTTTGCGCAGGAAGAGATAAAATACTTCTATTTAGCGGACCACCACCACGACCTAAAGAACCACCACGACCATGGAAGAATTTAATGTGAACACCATAAAGCGAAGCTAGTTTATTAATTTCAATTTGCGCCTGATATAACTTCCAATTTGCCGTTAACGTCCCACCATCCTTACTACCATCAGAATAACCAAGCATAATCTCTTGCTTATTATCAAGAAGCATTAAATGCTCACGATAAACAGGAATTTCAAACAATTGACGCATAATATCACTACCAGCCGTTAAATCATCAATCGTTTCAAGCAAAGGTGCGATATTTAACGTGCTAGTTACATGCCCATCAGGATGAAGATGATATAAACCAACCTCTTTTGCCAACACTAAAACCTCAAGCAAATCACTCGGTGACTGAGTCATGCTAATTAAATAAATCGGAACCGCAACAGGACCAAACTCATCATGCGCACGCTTAATGACCTTAAACGTAGCAATAACCTCACGCGTCGCTTCCGAATAACTTTCCCCTCTTAATAACATCGGACGCGGATCTTTTAGCGCATTAATCAAAGCATTAATTTTTAAATCCTCACTCAACAGACTATAATCAGACTCCACATTGATTTTTGCTAGAATTTCCTTTATAGCAGCCTCATGTTCACCACTATGATTTCTCACCTCAAGCGAAGCCAAATGGAAGCCAAATAATTCAATTTGGCGAATGAACCTATTAATGCGGCGCAACTCATCCTGACTTGGTAAGTGGTGTTTTAAACTTTCCCGAATAACCTTAACTTCACAAAGCAACTCATCTGTTGAAACATAACCATCATTACTAACACCAACCTGAGTTAACCTGTATCGCATGAAAGTTAGAGCTCGACGATACATTTCAGTTGCAACAGGCCATTTAAGATCATCACTTAAATACTTACCTTCCTTGCTATTTACTAAAGTAATCAAATCATCAGTAACGTCAATTCTTGTCGTACAATAACTATAGCGATCAATTAAATAATCAAACGCCTCTAAATACTTTTTCAAAACTAAATCGCGCTGTAATTCTAGCGTTTTAATTGTAACATCATGTGTAACAAACGGATTTCCGTCACGATCTCCACCAATCCATGAACCAAATCTCAAGAAATTAGGAATTTTGAAAACCTCACCAGGGAAATGTTTTCTTAAACTCACAGATAACTCACGGTGAATATCAGGCAAAACATCAAAAAGAGTCTGGTCAAAATAGTACAACCCACTCTTAACCTCATCAGGAACAGTTGGTTTTTGACTATGAAGCTCATTAGTTTGCCACAATAACGCTACCTCATTTAACACATTCTCCTTAATAAAATCTACTTCTTTTTCCGTCAACATCGGCGTATCAAGCTCTTTTAAACGAATTCCTAAACGCTTTTGAATCTCAAGAATTTGCCTCTTAGTTGCTTCTGTTGGATGTGCAGTCATAATTAATTCAAGTGATAAATGCGGTAAAGCATCATTAATATCACTTGCCGAAAAACCTGCCTCCTTAAGATTTAACACAGCATTTTCAATCGAAAACGGCTGATCAGTTTTCGCATCCTCAAGCTGATACTGACGATTTCTTCTGATACGGTGATTTTGCTCAGCAACATTAATCAAATGAAAATACGTTGCAAACGCCCTAATAACATCTTGACGCAAACTTCCACTTAATGCCGATATTTCCGCTTTAAAATCGTTGTGCGCAAGCATGTCACCATCAAGTCTAGCCTTAATTGACAAATCTTTTATCTTTTCCACGACATTCACGAGCAGATCCCCCCCATGAGTGTGCAAAATCTCACTAAGCATACTTTCTAGCAGTGTGATATCACGGGTTAAATTTTGAGTTGATAAATCTATTTGGTTCATTAAATTCCACATCCTTTTTTTAGAAGTTTTAAATACTATATCACAAACTGGGCAAATTGCCAAGATGAAAGTGTATGACATTGTTGTGAAAGTTTTAACTTTGTCAGTTAGAAATCGACATTTTGCTTGAAAAATCAAAAAAAGATAAGTGTGAAAACGTATATAATTACGTTAACGTCTTGCACATGAGCCTTATATTTGATAAAATAGCTAGTATGCAAGTAAGTTGTTTTAAAAAGACTAGGAGGCAGACATTATGTATGAAATGTTGAATAAGAGATTATCAAACGTGGAAGAGATTTTGATTAGAAAGTTTAACCAATACGCTAAAGAGGTGGGTGCGAAACATATTTTGACTTTAGGTGAGCCTAATTTTGACACACCAGAGGTAATGAAGCAGAGTGCGATTAAGGCACTAGAGGATGGGAAGACGAGCTATGGTACAAGTTATGGGAATGTTGACTTTCGCGAGTCGATAAAGGCATTTGAAAAACGTGTAAATGAAGTTGATTATGATATTAGTGAGATTATGATTACTCAAGGTTCAACGGAAGGGTTAACGGCTGCGCTACTTGCGATGTTAAACCCAGATGATGAGGTTATTATTTTAAGTCCGACGTACCCTTTGTATAAAAATGTTGTAGCACTCGCGGGTGCAAAAATTGTTAGTATTGATATTTCAAAAAATGGTTTTGAGGTTTCTCGAAAGATGTTAGAAGCTGCCGTCACCCAGAAAACTAAGGCGATTATTATAACTTCACCTAACAATCCAACTGGAACTATTTTGTCTGATGAATCGCTTTTTGCGGTGTACGAAGTTGTTAAAGAGCACAATTTTTTTGTTATTAGTGATGAGGTTTATAATCAGTTGGTATATACTGATCGCCGTCTTGGTTTTTCAAAATTTCAAGATATTCGCGATTATATTATTGTGTGTCAAAGCTTGTCAAAACCTTATGCCATGACGGGGTGGCGACTTGGATATATGCTTGCTCCTCTGTGGTTTATGAAAGAGGTTATGAAAATCCATCAATACATGGTTGTAGCAGTAAATACATTTATTCAAGATGGTGGAGTTACGGCACTTGAGTATGATGTGACGCCTATGGTTGAATCGTACCGCATGCGACGCGATTATGTTGTTTCACGTTTGCTTGAAATGGGTCTTGAGTTTCCAAATCCTGAAGGAGCGTTTTATGTTCTTGTTTCAATTGAGAAATACGGGATAAAATCATGGGATTTTTGTGAGCGACTTGTGTTAGAAGAAGGGGTAGCGCTTGTTCCAGGAATTTGTTTTGATGCGGATTCGCATATTAGAGTGAGTTATTGTGTTGATATGTCAACTCTTGAAATGGGACTAGATGGATTACAAAGATTCATTAGCAAACTTTAGAGGTGAGGCTGATGGATGTGAAGTTTAAAGAAGGTGATGTTGTTGAAGGACGCATTACTGGAGTTCAGTCATATGGTATATTTTTGAAGTTAACGGATGAGTGTAGTGGTTTAATTCATGCAACTGAGCTTGAAAAATTAGAAATGGAAAACCCAAATCGCTTTTATAAGATTGGGCAACCGCTCAAGGTGAAAATTTTAAGAATAAAGCCTGGTGGTAAGCAAGCAGTGCTGCGTATACAACGAAGCAATGGAAATAGAAGGCGAGTGGGGGCAAAAAATTTCGAAACTGAGTCTGGTTTTACGAGGATCAAAAAAGAATTAGATAAGTGGGTTAGGGAAGCAAAAGATAAAAATTACATTTAAAATGAGGTCGTAAATATGTCAAAATATTTAAATTTAGATTATAGCAATGCCCAGTCGTTTATGGGCGCACATGAATTACACGCAAGCCAAACGATGGTAAGTGCAGTTCATGACATGATTGTGAATAAAACAGGTGCAGGTTCAGATTTTTTAGGTTGGGTTAATTTACCAACAGCTTATGATAAGGATGAATTTGAAAGCATTGTAGAAGCGGCAAAAAAAATACAGTCTGATTCAGATGTTTTGCTTGTGATTGGTATTGGTGGTTCTTACCTTGGTGCACGTGCAGCTATTGAGGCATTAAATAATCATTTTTACAATTTGTTAAGCAAAGAGGACCGCAAAGGTCCAGAGGTGATTTTTGTTGG
>JGI24703J35330_11748526_pt1 | contig 18610 bp, 24 predicted proteins | sample TergutNt197P1_FD_35330 | JGI IMG/M metagenome (IMG submission 35330) | reverse complement strand
TTTTGTGCGTCAACCACAATCACCACTCCATTCGTTAAAATTCATCAACAATTTAACAGGCAATAAGCTGTCCCAACACTGTGTTTCTGCGTAAAACGTCAGCTTTGTGGATAGCCTTGTAAAACGCCTCCCGTTGCCCGACGAGAACCACTTTTTCGCGGGCGCGGGTGATTGCGGTGTAAATCAAATTGCGTTGAAGCATGATATACGCTTCGTTGAGAATCGGGATAATCACCACAGGGTACTCGCTTCCTTGGCTTTTGTGTATCGTTGTGGCATACGCCAAGTCAATTGCAAGCATTTCTTCCGGTCCGTACTCGGCTTTTCTGCCGTCACCGAAGTCAATTTGCACTTCGTAGCCGCCGTTTCGTTCTTTTACAATCTGCTTGATGCGGCCGATGTCACCGTTGGAGATGTCGCCGTTGTTTTTGGTTTGCATGATTTTATCATGCAGGCGGAATCGCCTGAACCCAACGACAATTTCCAGCTTGTCCTCGGATGCGGGATTAAGCGCGTCCTGAATTTCTTTATTAAGCGCGTTTGTGCCGCACACGCCTTTTACGCGCATGGGTGACAATATTTGCACCTCATCTGCGGCGTAGGACGTTCCGCTCATTCGCAGCCGATTAACGGAGTCGCAATAAAAATTCTTCACAAACTCCGCCGCTTCTGTTGAGTTTTTTGTGTCCACAAACTTGAAATCGGCACCGTACATCAGCCCTGTTTTGTCTTGAAGTATTGAGTGGGCGTTGATGTTGATACGGCTTGTTTGTGCTTGACGATGAACCACGTCCAGTTTTGTGGCAGGAATTGCTCCGCATTGCAGCAATTCTTTCAACACATTTCCTGCGCCTACCGACGGGAGCTGATGATGGTCTCCGACTAACAGCAATTTTGTTGTCGGCTTCAAGTTTTTGAACAACAGATACGACAAAAACATATCCATCATCGAAACTTCGTCCACGACCAGTAAATCTGCGTCAATGGAATTATTCGCTTCGTCGCTGTCCTCTCGAAGCCCGAGGATGCTGTGAATCGTTGACGCATCAGCCCCTACGCTTTCCGATAAACGTCGCGAAGCCCTGCCTGTTGGTGCGGCGAAAGCAACACGACCACCGAAAACCTTTTTGTAGACCGCCAATATAACCTTAACCACGGTGGTTTTCCCTGTTCCGGGGCCGCCTGTGATAATGGAAATATTGTTTGTCACCGCCATTTTAACGGCTACTCGCTGCATATCAGCCAAAACTATCCCGCAAGATTTTTCCGCTTGAGAAATAATTTGAGCCCAATCACCTTTGAGTTTAACCGTCCCAATCATCGCTTTTGCAAGCCGAGCGGTTTCGCGCTCCGCAATGAAGTTATTGGGCAGATAAATACGCCCGTCTTCTTCGCGCAAGCGTCCATCCATAACCAAGTTGAGCAATTGTTTTTGGATTACACCATCTGCCGCGCTGATGTGCAGCAATGATGCCGCATTTTTACACAGCATATCGCTTTGCAAAAACAGATGCCCCGATTGTTGTGATTGCCCCAAAGCATAAATAATGCCCTGCGCAATGCGGTTCGTGTCGTTGAGGGGGATTCCGTTTTTACGCGCCATTTCATCTACGATTGCAAAGCCGAACCCCGAAATATTACACAATACATACGGATTGGCTTTCACAATTTCAGCAGCTTGCGCGCCGTAAATTTCAAGAATTTTCTCGGCTTTCTTTGGGGTTACGCCGTAGGGTGCAAGCTCGGTCATAATATCTCGCAGACCAACGCTTTCCCTGTAGCTTTCCAATATTGCCGCCAATTTGTTCTCGGTGATGCCGGGTACTTCCAGCAAACGGTTAGGCGTGTTGTCAATAATATCCAGTGCGAAAATCCCAAAACGGTCAACAATTTCCTTCGCCGTTTTTTCGCCAATGCCCTTTACCAAATCGGAGGAGAGATACGCAATTATCCCCTCGGCGGTTTGCGGGCGAAGCACGGTACAGCTTTCAGCCGAAAACTGCATTCCGTATTTTCCACCATTAGTCCATTCGCCAAACAACTCGATTTCAACACCGCTCGCAGTCGGCAAACGATTACCGACTGCCGTAAACGCCGTCATTCCGTCCCGCGGCTTGAATTTACTCTGCGCCTCGAATGGAATGGTTTTTGCGTCGTTTGTTTTATATGAAGCGATGGTGTAGCCCGATTGTTCATTACAAAACAGCGTTTTTTCGTGCAGACATTTTATATTCATAGACACGCTCCTCTTTTTCAGACCGCAACGGCGGCGTTAATATCCACATTGTAAACATGGTTTTTCTTTTCCCTCGCTCGGTGCAGGAAATATTCATCCACACTACCAAGCGACTTGTCGCCCCATACGGCAGATGTTACTTTGAAGCCGTATATTTGTGCCTTTTCGCGCAGCTTTGCTGCGGATTCCCCGGTCTGCTTGTCGGTCAACTTGTTCAGATTGAATGCCTCGATAACCTCCGTCGTGCCGTTTGCTTTCAGGCATAGGAGCAAATTATCAAGACCGCTCAGGCTTTTTATGCCCGGCAGACAAACAAACGTATGACCGCTTAGAACATGAGCAACCGTACCCTTCAAAGGTCCATCGGTGACATAAATTCTTTTCGCAGTCGGGTCGCCCACAAAATGCACAGGCGCACCGGATGACGTTCCGCTTTCCAATCCAACCGACGACACCCAGATATATTTTCGCCCGTTTACAGGATTACTTAGACGAACTTGCAAGCCTGCAATTTTCCCGTCAATCCCGCACACAGGGAGCAAAATACCCGGTGCTTTCAGCTTCACATTCCACTGGTCGTTTTCTTTATAAAAGCCCGGTACGCCTTCAAGTGTGCAACCGCTTTGCAAGAGTTTCGCGCAAAGTGATTGCTGCCCAAAAGCAGGCACGCTTTTGAAATTGAACGAGTCGATTTGTTCATCCGACAAGCCCCTTTCCAAAAGTTCATCCCTGTGAGGTTTCGCAAGACTTAACATCGAAAACAACATGAAATACGTTTGGTGAACGGTATCGGCATCTGCGCGGCTTGCCGTAAGCGGCGATGCGTCATCGCAGTCGGCCATGTTCAACTTCCCGGAGCTTCCTAAAATTTCGCATATCTCGCGATACGCAACCGCATTGGAAACACCGATAATTTTTGCGTACAAAACAACCATGCCGCCTTTTTCATCGCAATAATTGCAACGATAAATATTTTCCGCCGCGTTAAGGTTCAGCTTGCTCTTCTTTTTGCAAAATGGACAGTCAACGTCCAGATTGCCGTTTTCTTGGTTGTCGTAGCGGATTTTCAAATCAAGAATTTTCGCTACTTGCCGAATTGTGAATGGAAAATTCCTTTTCATCGTGATTCCTCCTCGTTTTTAGGTTTTACAATTCACCTGCACTGCCGTAGCGTTCAGGATTTTGCGGGTGATTATCGCAGCCATTGTTGATGCAAACATGGCACATTCCGAAACATTTTCTAGGCTCAATGCAGTATTCGTAACCGCAACCTATGCAATTGTTTTCCTCAAAGTAAGGACAAGTTTTCATCAAGACCATTCCCTTCGTTGTGTGGATAACAAAAAATGAGAACGGTAAAAGCCGCTTGGCTAAAACCATTCTCATTCTTTGTGTTTGCTGAAAAATAAGATTTTCAGGTACGGGCTGAATATTCATCAAAAACATCCGCATCCGTCAAAACCTTAAAAATTGCTTCCGCGCTTGTACCTTTATAATCGGGCAAAATCGCAGTCAGCGTTTCTTTGTTTTCCTGCGTTAAGAGTACCGGAGGATATTTGCTTCCGTGAAGATAAATAATCTCGCAGTCGGCAATATTTCTCCCGGAAATCCGTTTCGCAAGGTTCGCACAAATATTGATGTCGCTACCGTTAAACACATCAGCGTCAATATTTTCCTCACCCAGCACTTTATCAAAAAGTTCTGAAATGAGCCTGTGCAAAGATTCTTTCGTTAAAACTCTGCCGTGTTCCTCAATGACGAACACAAGCCTTTTGTGTGGGGATTTCCCCAATTCAATCACCCCCTACGCCTATTTTGACCGCTTTAAGCATCGGTGGCAAGAAAATATTTATCCATTCCCATGTCAAGAATTTTTTGCACGTTGTCCTTGATAATGCCAAGCGTTATCCACATATTTGACTTGGATATGCCAATCGCCGCTTCTGCGCCGATTACAAGCACAGGAGTTTTGAATTTCGCTTTGTTGTTGCCAAAACGAACGCCAAAATCTATGGTTACGCCGTCCATTTTCAATGTGCCAACCTTGCGTGTTTTGTTCTTTTTGTCAAAAGCCAAAGTAATGTCAATGGGAATACCAAGGACAAAAAAATCTGTGCCTTCGTGACGGTCTTGTTGTGTTGTGCTGAATTTTACAGCTTTGTTTCCCCATTCGCGTTTTGCAAATGCGGAAACAACATCCACTACGCCGCATTCAAATTCGAGACCGCCGGTTTCAAAGAAATAACTTGTTTTCATTCGCAAACCCTCCATTCATTTTTTGAAAGAAAAAGCGGGAACGTATGAAACTCTGCAAAGTTTCAAATCATTCCCGCTTTTAAACGTTTTGTTGCGCTTGTTGTTTATGCGCATTCCGTCAGCAGTTTTATGAGATTATGGATACCGCGATTTTCGCTGCCCATTATTTTCCCTGTTCCTGCCCAGAATTGAATCAACTTGTCGTCCGATTTTCGGCGGCAATGGAAATGCCCCGTTTGCTCGTTTTTCAAGCTAAATTCAATGTCGTTCTCCCTTAATTGCCGAGCAGCATATTGAATCCGCTCCTGCAAAGAATTTTTTTCGCATGAAGATTTCATACGCAATTCTCCTTCCCATGTATGGGCGTTAAGATGCTTTTTTCGCCCGTTCGCCTTTTTTAGCTGTCCTGTAACCCAAACCGTCTTTTGTTTGAGCTGTGACAATTTTGCCGCTGTATACGAGCTGCTGAAAAATGCCGCTGACAAATGTTAAGCAAATGCCTACCGAGCATTCATCTTGACCGCCGTAGCTTTTTTTGCCGTCAATCGCCAAACGCTTAACGCTGTGCCGCTTTGCGACATTGCCGTTTACCCCAAAAAGACCGACATCCGTAATGTACAGATTCCGCCGTTTTGTAGTAAATTCCTCAAGCAGTTCGGTTTCGATGATTTCCTTTTTGCTTTCCATCAGCGCGATAAGCTGCGCGTCGCTCATGTCGTGAATTTCCTCGTAAACGTCAACTTTGCTGCACCTGAAAGTTGCGGCATTTTTGAACGCCTCGAAGAGTTTTTCACGCTCTGCGTTTTCGCAGACCCCACTGAAATTTTGCGGATGCAGATATAAATTGCTTCTGCCTTTGGTTGCCCTCGCAGCCGCGCCGCTTATTTCAGACTCGGATATTATCCAGCCATGAGTTGTGAAAATTTTACGAACCTCGTTGTCATACGCGGTTTTGGTTTTTTCCGACCACGGGTTTCTTACGTCATAACCGTTGCCTTCAATTCTGAAATATGTGTCGCAATATTTGCCCGGCACATCAGAATTGATGTTTTCTTTCGGTTGCCTTGCAAGCTCAATAATCCTTGTCATAGCCTCATACCTCCATTTTCTTGACGATTTCGTACTCGCCTGAAATCGGATAATCCGGCTCGCCCTCGAAATCGTCACCAACGGCTCTGTGCAAATAAGGTGTGCCATTGCCAAGGTTTACGTCCTTCCACAGCTTGCCTTGTTCGTCCCTGTACACCGGACGCGACCAGTCATCCACGCCGATAAATGTGAGTTTCCTCATAAAACATTCTCCTTCCGCTTAGGGAAATGATATTTTCGCTAAAGTTGAAGCGATAATTCTTTGATCTTTTACCCATGCCGCGTATACATTGCGACTGTTCCAATACAGACCTTCGTAAAAGAATGGGTGGTTTTTCGTTTTAATTTTGCTCATGAAAATTCCCCTTTCGCCTCATTGGGCAATGTATTTTTGCCAAATAAAAAAAGAGCGGGAATGGCAAAATCACTCATAGGGTGACTTCAAATCCATTCCCGCTCTACGTCCCCGGAATAAAACCGCAGGGGTATGTGAGTTTATAATAAAAAAGCGAAAATAACAGCCGAAAAAAATCGGCGTATTCATTTTCGCAGTTTATTATTAAAACAGAGCATTTTGACACGCAAATAACAGGTGTCGGCAATTCTAGGCATCGCAGGGAAGGTGAACACCGTTGATGCATTTGACGCAAATCTTGCTCGCGCCGGCAATTCTAGGCGAAGGATTCTCGAAAGTTCGAAAATGGTTCGCAACGTGCAATCTGTAATACCAATACAATGTCAAAAACAATACGCCCATATATTACCATATTGCATTTTGGAGGTCAAGTATTCCGTAAAAAATTTCGCGAAAATTTATCACCGCAAGGAGGTGAACACAGAAAATGGATAGAGAAATGGAGTACATTGCTACGGTTTATTTTGAGCCCATAACATTCAGCGTTTACAACTGTAGCACGCTAGAAGATGCGGAAAAATCAGCAAACGAGAGTGCCGCAGACCTTGCTACGTGCATGGGTTTGGGTGCAAGCGTAAGTTTAGTTGAAGTGATGGAGGCAAAATAAGAGTAAAAGCGCAGGAAGGTAGGAGTTAGCGCGAGAGAGGGCTACCGGCACATTGTCGGTAGCCCAATGCAAGTGATCCATTTGAAAATGCTTCAACCTTATCGCCACCACACAGTCCCTCTACGAGAACGAGCATGATTTATCAAATGCCGCGCTGCGTTGGCTTCTTCGAGAAAACGTGTCTGATATTCAAGAGCCTCCATTTCCAAGCGGAATTGCTCGTCAAATGTGGAATAAAATGTTATGCGTCGCGGCGGTCTGTTGCCATATGAATCCAGATACTCGCGAAACTGCCGTGCGTGGATTGCTTCATGCACTAAGCTACTTGCATACCACATAAAATTGCCCGAATAAGTGTTGCTGTAGACGTAAAAAGTCCGGGTTCTGACATTTATGTGACCGCCGGTGCCTGCTCGACGCGGTCTGCTGTGCTGCCGTACATAGTCTAAATACGTCACAACATAATCATACGCCCATGCGGGACCACGCTCTACCGCTTCCATTGCCCGGATTGTATGACGGACAAAGGCATCGTCTCCGATTATATTGATTCTGCGCCACGCCGGAGCTTCGGTTGTTTCTACGATTTCCGGGGGTTCGCTTATGCTTATGACGCGGTTATCGCTAAAATCTATGTGACCGTCTTGAAGCAGTTGGCTAACCAAATTTTCGTCGGCAACATATGAATGATTCGCATTTACGATAACCATGCGCGGGCAGACCTGTGAGTGCAGATAGCTGACTTGCCAGACTCGTTGGCTTTCACCATAGGAAACCAAAATGCCTTGAATGCTGTCGCCGCTTGGTAGTTGCAACCAAACATTTCCCGATGCAAGCCCCGTTCGAACAACGATGGTATTGTGGTACGGTGAGGGACTATCAATTTCCATCACGCTGTAAATCCTTTGTTGCCCGGAGTACGTTGCGGCGGAAACGCTGATGGAGCTTATAAAAATAAGCCCCATCAGCATTGCGAAAATTGATAAAATTTTTGACTGCCGCATTACAAAACTTCTCTTGCACGTACAGACCAGCGGAGAGAAGGCTGTCCATACACGCAGGTAACGAGCGTCAAAATGTTTTCTTGGGAGTGGTCGAGATTCCCCAAGTCATTTTCGGAGATTTGCTCGATGCTTATAACCTCAAAAGCCCTAACACCCAAGGTTGTTTCATAAAAAATCCTGTCGCCGCCTTGCAAAGTCCAAATGCCCGCAAAGAAACTGCCTCTGCCGCGGTTATGGCTTGCGAGGGCTACATTGCCGTCCCATTGGCTGGTGTAGCTAAAATGCCCAACGTAGTAGTCGAGGGTAGCAAGGTCAAGCCCCGGCCGCACGGAAGCCGTCCGATTGTTAAGCGCGGGAATCGTAATCCTGCCGATTGTGCCGTCGCTGAAAGGCGTGACGGCAGTAACTCGGTTTTGTTGGCTTCCCGCCTGAGTTACCCCTGTTTCCGATTCCTGTATGGGTCGGTGTGTTACCGTAAATCCGTCAGCAACTTGCGTTCCGGGAGCTGTCCACGGTGCATCAGCTCCGTTCGTGGTTTCGCCTTGCGGCACACCGCTGTTACCGCCGCCGCTTTGCATTGTGCCGGTGCTTGCCAAAAATCCGCCTGCGTGTGTTCCATCGGCACGGACATTAACGCCGGCTTCGCCCGGGCGCACGGCAAAAACAGATTCTTCGATTACCGTTGCGCGGCTTGCGTTGGGATTGTTGTTGTATTGCGGAGCAAATGGATTTGCTCTGTTTGTGACAAACTCCCCACTATAAAACCCACTTACAACGCCATGACTTGGCGGTAAAAATGATGCGTGTCTGTCGCGGCGGATATTTTGCGTGTGTTGCGGAGCTACGTTTGAAGTTGTCGGCCGCGCCCACTGGTCTACGGGGAAAGTTGTTTCAAATTGGTATTGCGGCGCATGGTATGCCCAATTGTGCCGCCAATTCCAATGGTCGTAATCGTGCATGTTTTGCCAATTTGGGTTGGTGAAATTATTGTTTTGCCACGCAGTGTTGTCTGCACGGACAACGACAGGGGCAATGAAAAGCATTACCGCAAATGCGATAACAGACAAGGCTGTGATAACCGCGCTCGTCAAAAGTTTCGATTTAAGCTGTTTGTAAGTTTCCATAAATTCCTCCTTTTGGTGTTGGCTTGATGGTTGAGTTTGTGCGCAAATAAAAAAGGAAAGACGATTGCCAAGCCGCCTTTCCTGAACTTATCCGCGTTTATCATTCGTGCGCTGTTAAGTCTCCGAGGCATCACCCCCAAAGGGATACCCGTCCGTATCCGCCGAACCGTGCAAAACATCAAAATCTTCGTCGTCGGAGAAATTAACCTCAAACTCATAAACAGGCACGCCGGCCGCGTGAGCGGGTACGGTGTGTGTTGCTTCGCTGTCGTGCAGCACGACACGCACGTTTTTGTTGATGAGTTTCGGTATTATCCTCTGCGCGATTTGAATGATATACCTATCGGTTTTTGCGGGACTTTGACCCACGGTTTTATCCAAAATAATTGTCGGCTCCGGGCTGTTTACGTCCATTTTGATTTTCCCTGCCTTAACAATTTCTCTCGGACCGTCGATGCTATATACGGTTACGTTGTATCCTAAAAAATGCTTTGCCAAAAAAAATGCCCCGGCACCAACTGCACCAAGGGCGATAAGCGTTCCAAGTACGGCAAGTGCGATAATAACTGCGCGTCTTGCGCCATTGCCCTCCGATTCACTTTGCTGAACTGGCTCGGGAACAGTTTCCGGCAACATTTCTTCCTCGTCGAAAATTATCTGCTCTGGTTCGGATTCTTCGAGCCAGATTTCAATTATTGGCTCGCCGTAAAATATTGCCGTAAACAGCGTTTTGCCTTGGGTTACACGAAAGACCGTGCCGACATAATCGGCTGTGACCGTGTAGCCGGTAGTGCGAGTTTGCGTGACCTGCGCGGAATACGTGGCATGGGCGGTATAGCTGGAAGCTACGGGGTGTCCGTCCACAGCTGAAACGCTTGAAGATTGCCAATCCACTGTAGACAAATGAAATGTTGTGCCGCCGTCGGTTATGGTGCGCGGAATAAGCGAATTATCCGGCGTAGAGAGATGCGGAAACGTGCGTTGTCTTGTAGCGGTTGACGTATGCCTTGATGTTCCCGCAACATCGGTGCTTATAGAATGAAGGTCGAGTACCAAAGTCCCCGCAAAACCGTCACGCTCAAACCAAATTTCCTGCTCCAAGTTTGGCAGAATATCGTTCAAGTTTCGACTGCGAGCTTCAACGGTTATGGTTTCGCGCATTTCCATGAAGGATTCGTTTGAAGTCGCTTGTTGCAATACATATGCGAAGGTGAATTGCTGTCCGAGCATTTCAAAATCCGCAGTTGAAATGACGGCGGGGTTTACATCGGGCGGCAGTGCGTAAGTTCTGCGTATTGCGTTAAAGCCGTTCATCGGCTCATTTATTACGCTGATTGGATGCCATGCCCACGGAATTTCCTGTGGGTAGGGCTCGGGGGCGGTTTCATCTTCTGTTTCCGGGCGTTCGATATTCAGTGCGGTGTTCACCGTTAAAACATTTCCTTCGCTTGTTGCGAAAACGGTAGACGGCACGCACAACAGAAACAACGCTGCAATAAATAAAAATGCAAAACCTCGTACCCCTGTGGTTTTATTCAAATTAACGTAACTCATTGTTTTTCCTCCTTGTTTTTGTCATCGGCGGTTGCCGTAGTTGCAGGTTTTTCTTGATAAATTCCAAAATCCTCACAGCCTAAAAAGCCGCTTGTAGGCAAGTCCATACCAAAAAAATCGCCATGAGATTTGCCGGCAATTTCTGTGCGGTTGTTGATGTCGTTGTCAAAGTAGCAGGTGTAAACATGACCGACCTTGAAAACTACCTTCTTGGGCATAACGAAATTCACTTCGCCGCCTGTTTTGGTATCCACCAGTTCAATGCGCTTGTATCTGCCGAGCATCTTTGGCGCGCAGCTTACGCAAACGCCGGACACGCTGTAAATTTGCGCGGCGTTAATTTTTCGTTTCAGCAAAAATCCTTTTGCCACAAAGGAAACGAAAAGAATTGCCGACATAAATAACAGAACCAAATCCCCTGTGACCACCGACATGAAAATTCCGACAATCAGACACCCGACACCGCCGCCGAAAAGCAGAAACAGCCGCATGAAAACAGGTTTTGGTATTGATGGGCGGGTTGGTTTTTCGCAGACACTTTCGGGAACACTTGCCGGGGCGTGCTCAGCCGATTCCGAAGTATTTTCGGGAATCAATACGGTTGTTTCGTTTTCGTGCATAACAATCGAGCCTCCTTGATTATCAAATCGCAAATCCCTTCGCCTGCACTACCGAGATACACATGGTTTGCAGTATTAAGTTTGTCAGCTAACCAGTTATTCGCCTGTTTGCGGGTAAACACCGGAGCGCGACCTTTGCGTCTTTTCCACAAGCGGTCTGTCTCCTGCTGTGCAAGAATGCGCTTTTTGCGCAGAACACCGTTTGCAAGTACCCCTAACGGCTTTTTACTGCTTTCGTGTGCCGTTACATAAGCGTCGCACTCGGGGTAGCGCACACATACATACAAATGCTTCTCGTTGACCTGCTCCAAAAGAAAAGAACCCTTGCGCAATAACGCTTGGGCTCCGCAATATGGGCAAAGCACTGGCTTTTTGTGTTTCTTCGACCTTTGTTGGTTGTCGTCCACCGGTTTTCATCCTTTCCGAAATAATTTTTATTGCCGCTCAACAACTACCCCCAGCGTTGTGCCGTCGCTGGTGATTACGATATTTCCGTTTATATCAGTTCTGAAAATGTGGATGCCTGCGTTGGTTAGCCTTCGCAACACCTCTTGTGAAAGAAAACTATTGCTTTCACCGGCTGAAATAACTGCGATTGACGGATTAACTGCATCCAAAAAACCGCTTGTTGTAGCGGAAGATGCGCCATGCCGCGCAACTTTCAGAACATCTGCCGACAAAGTCACGGGGCTATCAAGCAAAGTAGCTTCGACTTCCCGCATTGCATCAACGGGCAACAAAAAGCTGGTTGAGCCAAAATCAACACGTAGCACAATGGAATAATTTGCTCGATTTTCCCATTCGTCTGTGATATTTGGCGAAAGTACGGTAATGCGAGCATCGCCCAAGTTAAATGAATCTCCCGCAAAAGGAACAGCCACTTCCGCGCCGGAGTTTTCGACTGCGAATAGGAACGTGTTGTACGCCGGCGTGTCGTGATAAACCATCGGGAGCAGCACATTTCTGACATTCATGCGCTGAAGCACATCCGGCAATCCGCCAATGTGGTCGGCAAAAGGGTGAGTGGCTACCATGTAATCCAACCGCTCTATGCCTTGATTGCGGAGATAGCTAAATACTGTCGTTCCTTTTTCAGCAGGACCGCCATCGACAAGCATTGTGTAATTTCCTTGTACTAACAGAATTGCATCGCCTTCTCCCACGTCCAAAAAATGGACGGAGAGCAAATCGGCGGGATTAAGTTCTTCGACTTCAGGGGTTTCCCGCACTTGCACATTTAATTCCGACAGTGTTACTTCCGACTGCGAATTGTTACGCTCGCAAGCAGAGAGAAGAACAAGCAGCAAAATTGTGAGAAAAACAAGCACAAATTTTAGTGACATCATTTCAGCCTTCCTTTCAATTAAAAATCCCACGATTCGGGACATCGTGGGATTTTGCACTGTGGATTTTTAGTTTATTACGTTTTGTTAAGACATGAATCAGGACGTTTCGCGGCATCTTTTTGACTGTTGTGTAACTCCGTGAATGTCTGCCGTTCAGCTTTGTTCGCGGTCATCACGCATTGGTTTTCACAGCTTGGGCATTTGGATGGCTCGTTTTTTCGCTCGAACAGGAATTTGCATTTAGCGCATACATAAATCATCGTAACCACTCTCCATACAATCAGCTTAGCAAAACATATTCGTTGTTGTCTTTGTCGGCACTGCGCTTTACAATCAGCCCTGCATCTACCATTTCGCGGATAATTTTATATGCCCGTGTTTGTTTTACAGAAAGCAAGGTCTGTACGGTTTCGTTGGTAACGGATAAATTGCTTTGCAAGTAGTCTAATACGACTTTGTGCTGCTGCTTGGGTTCATGTGCCGACCTAAGTGGTTTGGCGTAATTCATGTTTGGCAATGTTAATGAAAACGCACCGTGCGTGGCAAGTATTTCAGGCTTAACGGCTAAATCATCGTAATGCTGCATGATGAGCTTAAGCCCTGTACCATAAGCCTCAATGTGTTTGAGTCGATAAAAAACATTTGCTAATTTTTCATTGCGTGGCTGTGATATGCCAACAAACAAATCTTCCGTTCGCAAGCCGGGAACCAGTCCGCCAAGTGAAACAAATTCCGCACGGTCATCGTAGAGATTCACAATAATGCTACCGGAAAACCCATAATCACGATGAACAATCGCGTTTAAGATTGCTTCCCGAACGGCAATTTCCGGGTAATCATATTGCTCTATGCGGTCAAGGCCCGTAACGGCGGCGGCAAGATTATTTGACAGGCTCAAAAAATCAAAAGCCGAGCGCATTTGTTTAAGAAGTGAGCCCGTTATTTCCTTGCGTGTCTTAAATTCGCCTTTTTTTGTACCGGTGAATACAGCAAATTTGATTGTATACGGGCATTGGTCGGAAAGCAAAAGCCCTAAATTTGTGTACAGACCGTCATTTCCGATTAAACCCAGCGTTTGCATATGATTTCTGCAAAGCTCCACGCCGCACCTATGAAACTCCTCAGTAGTTTCCCGAAAAGTCAGGTCTTGCAACAAAGAACGTGAGGATTCAAACTTGTCGCCGTCCGTCAGCTTGAGCATTTCTCGAATTTGTTCAAAGCTGGCAGGCGCGGCAGACTCGCCTTGCCGTACATACACGCCGGAAGGCTTTAGACCTTTTTCGGCTAAAAAATAAGGCTTGTTCGTGCCTTCCGAAACGGTCATGGAAATGCTGTTTTCGTCGGTTTCATAACTCACGAACATTGTAACATCGGGCAAAATACCGTCACGAATGCTGTTGGTAATTTGCGTCATGGTTTCGGTAACGTCTGCCAGTGGATGGGGATTTCCTTTGTCATCACGCCCAACATAAATATTGCCGCCTCTCGTATTTGCAAAGGCGACCACTTCTTTTTTTATATCGGACGTGTACTCCCTTTTGAACTCGGTAGATTCATTTTCACGCATTGATTTCACCTCTGTTTCACATTGTCGCCACTATATCACGCTATTACACTTGCCGCAAGTGAAATGGTGAAACCAAAGTCGTCACGATGTTAGGCGAAAATCCAACCAAGCTGAATCCCGAATAGACGCTTGACCGTGTTGTACGGAGACAGTTAAACGAAGCATGAAGCCGCCCATTTCTTGAATTTCCCCGGTATCTACCGCAAGCGCAAGGGTTTCGTTTAACATTCCGTAGCCCATTGCCAGTAGAATTTCGTCTGCGATGCTATTATCCGGGTCGGTGAAAATCGCGTGAAGCTCATAGCTAAACTCGCCGCCATCATCCGCAGAAACTTCAAATGAAACAGGGATATTTCCGTCTTCGTCTCGTGCCATTTGTACCGTGAAATCACGTATGAAAATGCTTTCCATATAGACCGAGTACGGTGTGGTGATTTCGTTGTTGGTTAGTGGGTCGTATGCCATTCGCCAAACACCGGGCATTGAGTTAGGCAGAAAATATTGGGTGAAGTTACTGCCGGTTCGGTAGCGGATGGTTTTCATATCCACCGACTCGCCATCGGGTGCAATAAACTGAACAATCGGCGGTTCTTCGTCAAAGACTACAACCACCGTCATGTTGTAATTGTCATACAGCGTGAAGATGTCGCGGATTTCCGGCAAAGCCGGGTTTGCGGAGATAGAGAGTGTTACGATTATCCCCAAAACAGCAACAGCCGCTACAATAGCGGCTGCGAGCAGGGGGAGTCTCCTTCCGATTTGTTTTACTTTTCCATTGGTTTTAGAGTTCATGATACCATCCCTTCTAAATAGTTCGCTTGACTATGCGAGCAATTACACCTATTACGACATCTGATTCCTCGTCGATTTTGGTAACTACAAACAAAACGTCATCGCCTCTGCCGGGCTTGCGTTGGTCAAAGCATTTGTGGGCAATTGCTCTAAGCCCATCCACCAGACGGATAAAAGTAACGCCACCGCCCGTATCTACAACTCTGCCCATGCAATTGGTTTGCGGTTTTAAGTTGCGCAATTTTTCCGCGACCGTATTTTCAGTCAAGGATTTCGCATTGGCGCGCACAACGAGATTTTCCTCTGTGTCACCTTCGACACTTCGAATTCGCACTTGGATTGTGTCACCAACAAAATAAATGTCCCGACAATCTGCGATATATTCCCAACTCAATTCAGGGGTGTGTATCGGCGTTTCCACGCCAAAGATTTCCACGCGAATTACAAATCTGCTGACTGCAATTATGCGAGCTTCAACAATGCGTCCGGGGTGGACTTGGGGCTTTCCGCTTGCGCCTACATTAAGGTAATATCGGCGGCGCAGGCGGTACATAGCGGCTTTACGGCTTGCAACAGCAGCGCGTTCCTCTCCTTCATTCGATATACCTTTCACAACAAAATCAATTTCCACGCCCATCATCTTGCTTAACAATCGAGAGGCGCGTTCGTTGTGTTCTTGCTCGTCCTTACTTTCGGAGCGGTCAATTTCCAAGTTCATTTCGCTTAACGGAATTACAATGCGTTGCCCTTTGTAATCCACGACAGACAATAAGCCACTACTTGCAGATTTGTAATGTTCACATAAGGAAACTTTCAAAGAACACCAAAAAACATTGCAATCATGCGGGTTTGCGGCAGTATGCTCCCTCCAAGAGAATTGCCACTCAAGCATAAAATGGCTTTTGGGATGTAAATTCTATGCTCATGCACAAAAAACAAAGCAATGCCCTTCCGAGTTAATTATCGGTAAGGCATTGCTTTGTTTTTTGTTCTTCTGAATCGCTTTTTATTGAAAAGTTTTGGGGTCGGAATATACCGGTTTCACGAGTATGTTATCTTTATCTTTGATGCACTCGTTGTAGACATTTTCCCAATCATCAAAAGCATATTGCTCCACACTGACTGAGATATACTTTTCGGGCTTGCCCAAGGTTTTATTAACCACGGCCGTGATTTGTTCTGCGGCATCCTGTAGTTGTTGAGGGGATGCACCTTTGATTGCTTTGATTACCACATGAGGCATTTGATTCGCTCCTATCAATTTAGAATTACTATTTTAACAGCCTGCTTTCGGTCTGCTGGTGTTTTCATTACGCAGACTATTTTGCCTTTTGAAAATATTCAGTAATAATGAAATTGGCAAATATCGCAAATGGTTCATCGATTGCCGCTTTTGCACTTGCAAAAACGTAATCATCACTGTCAATAATCGGGTGGACGGGAAACACGATTTTTTCTTCATTGCCCTTTTGGATGGTTTTTAGCTGTCCGAAGGTTATGTCTATATCAAACCCATCAATTCTAAGCCATTGGTGAAAATCGAACATTTTAGTTTTTGTCTTGTCAGTGGGCGTACAGCGGAAATGCTCTAATTGATCATGCTTAAATCCGTTTTGCTCTGACATGGCAATGAAAATAATCGCCAATACATGAGCTGCATCCATGCAACAATCATTTGGAAATTTCACCAATCGGTTTCTGGCTTCTTTCGTTAGGGCATCATGTGGGAGCGAATCAACTGCCGATATCTGTTCTTGAGTCAACTTGCCGGTCTTTAATCCCTTTTTTATATCAAGGAACCCCATCTGTACAATGCGGGCGATTTTTTCAAGGTGGGCAGCGTATTGAGTTGTAACATCTACATTACTATGTGGCATATTCTCGCTCCACTATTATGATTTTTTGGATTTTCCAAATAGCTTATCTATCAGCCACTTGCGAAAAGTGCCGTCTTTTAACTCGCAGTACATCTTCTTGCCACGGTGATTTGCTCTGCAGGCTTCGCAGTTATTATGGCGTTTACAGCGAGTGTTCGGACATAAGCATAAATTCTTTGTTTGTTCCATTTTATATCCCCCCAATATTTTAATCTCCCATCACTTGCACAAAAAACTTTCTATTCCTTGGCGCATCAAACTCACAAAAGTATACCCCCTGCCATGTTCCTAAGACGAGTTTTCCGTTTGCGATTATGATTGTTACGCTTGAGCCAACAGCAGTTGCTTTAAGGTGTGCCGCAGAATTTCCTTCACCATGACGGAACTCTGCACGGTCGGGGTATGCCTTTGCCAATCCAAGCAACATATCTGGGATAACATCTGGGTCGGCATTCTCATTGATAGTTATCCCGGCGGTAGTGTGGGGGCAGAAAACAACAGCCATACCGTTTTTTACGCCACTTTCTGAAATTGCCTGCTTGACTTGGCTCGTTATGTTATAAAAATCCTCTCGTGGTGTGGATAGGCTTATTTCATGGTTTGTGATGTTCATTGTCAATCTCGCTCCCTAATCGTTACTTTTATCATATCACCGGCTTGTTTACCGATTTTTGCTCTTATGTCTTTACGAACGCCTATTATATAGCAAATAGACCCATCAGAATTTTTCACGCCCATGTTTACGATGCTTCCGTCATACGGCTCACCGTCAAAGGCTGCGTGTACTTTTAATCTACCTTTGCCGTAGATGTCTTTGATGTCAAAAGGCATGGCAATATACGCACCGTCTTGGTCATCAACCTTTTGAATTATTGCATCAAATTCGTGGCACTTTTTCATAACGCTAAACCTTCTTCTTGTGGAATGCAGATGGTACGAGGCGGTATGCTTCCTTTTTATCCATTTTCGTCATATAGCGGGTAGCAATCCGTTCGTTGCACTTAGGGCAAAATATCGCGCCGTGGTGCTGTGAAAAATCAAGCACACCATCAATAATGCGTTCGCTATACATCTTCACGAAATTGCTCTCGCCAACCTTTTGGTAGTTTGCAATATGTGTTTTACAATGAGCGCAACTGACCGCCAACACATGACTTCCGCGGACTTTTTTGCAGTTTGGATTCGGATAAATTTCCATAGTCATCGCCAGCAACAATGCTTATGTTTTCTGCCGCTACCGCAGGGGCAAGGCTCGTTTCTGCCCACTTTGATAATTCGTATAGGTGATGTAGAGAGGTTTACCGGCTCTTTTCTCATAAGTGTTCGCAATTCATTCGGGCTGTACCCCGCATTAAACCATGAACGAGTATTATTGCTCATTTCCATGAGCAGATGCATAAATTTTTTTACCTGCTCCATTTTCATTTTTGTTGTGATTTCGTTGGTGATGCGGGATAAATCGTCCATTTTCCAGCGTTTGCTTTGAAACATGTCCTCAATCTCGCTCATTAAATCCGAGGCTTCTACCTCTTTAATGCCAACCGAAATTAAATAATTTTCAGCTTCGATTCTTTGCGGTGTATCGGGGGAATATCCCGGTTCACCGTAAATCAGCATTTCTTCTGTAGTGGGAATGAACCGCGGCTTTTTATCGGCTTCAAATACAACGTCCTCTATTTCTTCCCACTCGGCATCATCAAAACAAATTTCTCTAAATAGATAATCTTCTTCAATAATAATGGGGCTTGGGTCGCTTTCAACTGATATTGCTTCGAGCAATTCGCTTTCGGTAGTGGGTTCAGTGTTTTGCTTGTTGAAAATTTCTATAAAATCTGAAACCCTAATTACACCATATAATTCGGTTGTGGCATTGGCATATGCGCGAAGCAGTTCGCACCGCTCCCATTCCTTTGGGAATGATGTTTGTTCAAGTTCTCGAAACGCTTCTTTGATTTCCTTTGGCATAACGCAAAAGAGCCTGTCATCGTTATAATACAACGTCAGCAAGCAGTTGATTCTTGGCAGTCCATAATGGGAAAAATTAAGACCGTCACGCCAGTATTCGTCATGCTTTGAAACTTCACGGAAAAAGTCCAATTGTCTGCGGGTGTACTGTATGAGTT
>JGI24703J35330_11748527_pt1 | contig 18637 bp, 13 predicted proteins | sample TergutNt197P1_FD_35330 | JGI IMG/M metagenome (IMG submission 35330) | reverse complement strand
TTGAGAAAATATAAATTTTTTAATCCACTCTGTCGCGCCAAGCGCGACACGCGGGAGCGGAGCGGAATCGGGCTTTGCCCGATGTAGCGAGGGGGTTTGGGGGCGTAGCCCCCATTAAAAAGGGGATACTTATGTACAGATTAGTTGCACTTATAATTGGGTATATAATAGGCTCGATACAAACGGCTTACTATGTAGGAAAACTGCATGGTATAGATATTCGAGAGCATGGAAGCAAAAACGCGGGCATGACTAATGTAACCAGAACCATTGGCAAGCGGGCGGGCTTTTTTGTTTTTGTTGTGGATATATTGAAAGGTTTTGCCGCGTTTATTATCGCGACAATCATTTTCGGAAACGAGGGAGCTTTTTTTCCCGGCGACGTTTTGCCGGGAATTTATGCAGGGCTTGGTGCTGTTCTTGGACACTGCTTCCCTGTGCTATTAAAATTTCGCGGGGGTAAGGGCGTTTCTTCTACACTCGCGGTAATTCTTATGCTAAATTGGCAAATTGCTCTCATCGCTTTCGCCATCGGCTTTGTCGTTGTTATTTTAACACGCTATATCTCGCTGGCTTCGCTGGTTATCACTTTTACAACCTCTGTTTTAATGGCAGTTTTCAGTCATCAAATCGAGGCGGTAATTATCATGTTTAGCATAACCGCATTAATCTGGTTCCTCCACCAACATAATATAAAACTTATTCTAACCGGCAAGGAACGAAAATTTTTCTAACAAAATAAGCTTCTTATGATATTATTTCCATGAATTTACGCAGGGGAGGACAATTTTGTCTAGTATTTGGAAGAATCGTCTGTCGCTTTCTATTTTCGGGCAGTCGCATGGTGCGGCTATTGGGGTGACTATAGACGGAATCCCTGCGGGGGAAAGCATTGATTTTGACGCGCTTGATGCGTTTATGTTACGTCGTGCGCCGGGGCGTTTTCCATGGACAACGCCGCGCAAGGAGTCTGATACGCCGGAGTTTCTTTCGGGTATGGTTCGGGGGAAAACTTGCGGTGCGCCTATTTCTGCAATTATACGGAACAGCAACACACGTCCTGCGGACTATGAGAGTGTAAAAAAAATACCGCGTCCGGGTCATGCGGATTTTACTGCGCGTGTAAAGCACGGTGATTATGTAGATTTATCGGGTGGCGGTCATTTTTCGGGACGGCTTACTGCGGCGTTATGTATTGCGGGTGGAATTTGCTTGCAAATACTTGAACGGCGCGGTATTTTTATTGGTGCGCATATTTCCGGTGTAGGAAAAGCCGAATGGTTTTTCGACCCAATGAATATAAATGAAGTTTTGCTGAAAAGTTTGCACGCTATGGACATTCCCGTAATTGAGCCGAAAAACGCGCAGTTTGTAATCGAAAAAATTGAATGCGCCAAGAAAGACGGCGATAGTGTTGGCGGCGTGGTGGAATGTGCCGCGATTGGTTTACCTGTGGGGCTTGGCTCGCCTATGTTTGGCGGTATGGAGAATCGCATTTCGCAACTGGTTTTTGCGATTCCTGCCGTTAAGGGGATTGAGTTTGGCGCGGGATTTGGCGCGGCGGGTTTACGCGGAAGCCAAAATAATGACCCTTTCATTATAAATGGAGGACAAGTTCAAACCGCGACTAATAATCATGGTGGTATTTTGGGCGGAATTACATCGGGTATGCCCTTGATTTTTCGTGCGGCAGTTAAGCCCACGCCCTCGATTTCGCAAGCACAAAAAAGCGTTGACCTTGATAAAAACGAATCGGCAACGCTGGAAATAAAAGGTCGTCACGACCCCTGCATTGTGCCGCGTGCCGTGCCGTGTTTTGAGGCGGCACTTGCCATAGCTGTTTATGATGCGATTTTAGAAAAATAGGAGTGAGTAAAATGGATTTAAACGGTCTTAGGAAAAGAATTGATGCAGTCGATGAAAAGCTATTAAAGCTTTTTGAAGAACGCATGGCAGTGGTTTCGGAAATTGCGCAGTACAAAAAAGCGGAAAACAAACCTGTTCTCGATAAGGCGCGTGAGGACGAAAAATTAATTGCCTTTGCAGAAAAAGCCGGCGATGAAATGAAGGACTATGCGCGAAATTTTTATACGAACCTTATGACGCTTTCGCGAAAGTATCAGTACGCTGCTCTAAAGGAAGGACCCGGCGTTTTAAAAGAAGATGCATCTAATATATGTAATATTATTTTTGATGCAAAAAAGAGCTTCGCCGGGAAGGAGTTCCCAAAAAATGTTATGGTTGCGTGTCAGGGCATGGAGGGTTCTTTTGCAGAGCTTGCCGCCGAAAAGCTTTTTGACAACAAGCAGACCATTCAATATATGAAAACATATGACAGTGTTTTTGCCGCAATCGAAAATGGTTTTTGCGATTATGGGGTTTTGCCCTTTGAGAATAGCACAGGCGGCTCGGTTGGGAAGGTTTATCGCGCTATGGATAGCCACAAATTCCGCATAGTGCGCAGTACACGATTACAAATTGACCATCATCTGGTCGCGCCAAAAGGCGTTAAGTTGGAAGATATCCGCGAAGTTATTTCCCACGAACAAGCCCTTGCACAATGCGAAGGATTTTTAAATGAACTCAATAAAAGAATAGGCAGGGAAATTACCCAAACTCATTACAATAACACTGCCGCCGCCGCCGAAATGGTCGCAAGCAGCGGAAGGCGCGATATAGCGGCGATATGCTCTTATCGCGGCGTAGAGCAGTACAATTTGAATATTTTATATGAAAATATTCAAGACAATCCCAACAACTTTACACGATTTATCTGCATTTCAAGAAAATTGGAGATTTATGACAACGCGACACACACCGACATGATTATTACCCTGAAAAACGAGCAGGGAATTTTGAATAAGGTTTTGAGTAAGGTAAATGAATTGAAAATTGACATGGGCAAACTGGAAAGCCGACCATCCGACAGGGCAGACGAGTTTATGTTTTACATTACGTTCAAAACGCCGCTGGACGAAACTTTGCCAATGCTTTTTGACAGCCTTGCAGGGCTTTGCAAAAAAATATTGTATCTTGGTAGCTATTCCGAGGTAATTTAAATGAACTGCGGGCTTTTGGGACGCAAGCTTGCTCATAGTTATTCACCCGCCATCCATGCGGAATTTGGTGGATATAATTACAAAATCTTTGAAGTTGAGCCGGATAATTTGGGCGATTTCTTTAGTACCAAAGATTTTCATGGGATTAACATTACAATCCCCTACAAGCAGGCGGCAATGGAATTTTGCAAAGAACTTTCGCCTACGGCACAAGCAATCGGAAGCGTAAATACCATTCTAAAAAAGCCCAATGGCGATTTATTCGGCGACAACACCGATGCCGCAGGTTTCAGAAAAATGGTTGACCTCCTTGGCATTCCTATTTCGGGGAAAAAAATAATTATTTTCGGAACAGGCGGCAGCAGTCTAAGCGTTGTTCATGTAATGAAGGAATTGGGCGCGGGCGAAATAATTCTCGTCTCGATTGAAGACAATAATGCAGAATTTACGCGCCGCCATTCGGATGCAGAAATTTTAGTAAATTGTACCCCTTCGGGCATGTACCCTTATGTGGGTGCGGGGAATCCGCCGATTTTGTTGGAATATTTCCCAAAGCTTTGCGGCGTTTTCGACCTTGTTTACAATCCTGCACGTACATGGCTTATGATGGATGCAGACGAACGCGAAATTCCGAATATCGGCGGTTTGCCAATGCTTGTTGGGCAAGCGGCTGTATCGTCGGCTATTTTCACAGGGCATGAAATAGGCGCGGAAAAAGTAAATTCCGTGATAAATATGCTAAAGCGCGATATGGAAAACATCGTGCTTATCGGAATGCCGGGAAGCGGAAAAACCACCCATGGGCGGCTTTTGGCACAAATATTAAACCGAAATTTCATAGACACAGACGAGGAAATTATAAAATTAGACGGACGCACAATCCCAGAAATTTTCGCGCAGGAAGGCGAAGAAGGTTTTCGTAAAAAAGAAACCGAAATTCTGGCTAAATTCGGCAAGGAATCGGGTGTGGTAATTGCAACAGGCGGCGGATGCGTAACACGCGAAGAAAATTTCCGCCATCTTAAACAGAACGGCGCGATAATTTTCACCGAACGAAGCACAGAAGAGCTTGCACGCGAAGGTCGTCCCCTTTCCCAAGGCGACCTCAATAAAATGTACGAAAAACGCTTGCCTATGTACAAAAAATTCGCAGACACTACTATTAAAGTCCAAGGCTCTCCTGATGGAGTTGTTAAAAAAATCTTGGAGGCATTAGATGAAATTTTTAATAATTAACGGGCCGAATTTAAATATGCTGGGCATACGCGAGCCAAAAATTTATGGCAAAGAAACCTACGCCGACTTAGAAAAACTAATTTACGAAACCTGCGACGCAGAAAATATAGAGGCAGAAATTTTTCAATCGAACCACGAAGGGGCAATAGTGGATAAAATTCAGCAGGCGTACAAAAAATTTGATGGCATAGTAATAAACCCCGCCGCCTACACCCACACAAGCATAGCGATTCTTGACGCGCTTAAATCTGTGGGAATAAACGCTGTAGAGGTTCACATTTCGGACATAGACAGCCGCGAAGATTTTCGTAAAATATCGTACGTAAGCAGTGTATGCGCAAAAACCATCGCGGGGAAAGGCATAAACGGCTATCGTGATGCAATTTTGTTTTTGAAAGGGCTAAACGCCCAAAACCTCACGCAGAACCGTTAGCGTAACAAGTGCAGGTTTAAACGCGAAATTTTCTATTTGGCGCACAAGCACTTTTGTTTCGGGGATTAGAGAAATTTCCTCTGTCAGCTCTATGCAAGATGTGTCGTTTTCCGTTAAAAGTGCTTGAAGTTTATCAAAGAGGACAGATTGTTCTTCCAGTGTTGGCGGGTGATTTAAAACCTCGTCATCCATAATGCCCGAATCGGTAATTTCATTAAGCACGCGATTAAGTTCTCTCTCCAGCGATTCCATTTCGGATTCGGGAGGGAGTTTTTTATTGCGAAGCTGTTGTTCCACGTTTAAGGCAATGTTTCGCAAAGGCTCTTCGCCAATTAGCCCCGCAAGCCCCTTTAATGTATGGACAAGGCGATGGGCAGTTGCATAATGGTTTGCAGCGATTTCTGCACGCAAGTCGTGAATCGTGTATTTTTGACCCTTTACAAAATCACGGCGGCGTTTGACTTCTTCTCTATCCGGTTTTCTCACGATTTACCTCCATGTATGTGTAATTCCACCCTGTGAAGGACTTTCTCCTCAACAAAGGGTTTTATTATAAAATCAACCGCTCCAAGCGAAAAACCTTTTGCTTCGTCTGCGGCTTCTTCCGAACCTGTGATGAAAATTACCGGAATTCCGCTGGTTTTTTCAGATTCTTTTAATTTGGCAAGTACATCAAAACCAGTGAATTCGGGCATGTTTATATCCAGCAAAATAAGGTCGATTTGGTGATTGTCTACTAAATCTAAACCTTCTCTGCCGTCCTTGGCAGCTTTTACGGAATATAGCGGCAAAAGCATTCTGCTGAGTGCGGAAATTACCATCGGTGTATCGTCGATTATTAAAACTGTTGGCTTACTTCCCGGTTTTTTTATCCATTCTTCTACCTTTGTTTGCAAATCCGCTCCTTTAAACGGCTTTGGATAAACTGCCGCGACCCCAAGCTTTTTTGCACGCGCTGTAATGTCGGGCGTTATGGTTGCCGTTAGGAAAACAACAGGAATAGTATTGTATTCGGCTTTTAATATTTCCATTGCTTCAAAGCCGTCCATTTCGGGCATTTGTATGTCCAGTAAAATTAAATCGGGCTTTACTTTTTTTAGCATATCAAACATTTTCTTCGCCGACAAAATCGTAAATACATTGTAATCGTCCAAAGCCTCTTCCGCGAGAATTAAATTAGTGTCAGAATCGTCTACTACAAAAATCGTATGTTCGTTTGCTTGGTCGGTTTCGTCATCATCGGTAGGAGGATTAACAGCAATCGGCATGGAAACACTCGATTTTGAGCGATTATTAAGGGCTTCCGACGTGGTTTTTATTACGTCTTCCAGACGTTTCAAAAATCCGCCTGTGAATGCATTTATCGTCGCGGTATCGCCTTCGCGCCCCGCTTGCTCCAAAGATGAGGCTATCGAAGATAAATTTGTCTCGCCTATGTTATACAACGCGCTTTTCATCGCATGGGTGTGGATTATATAAATCTTGAAAGCCGCTACGTCAAAGCTTCGGGAAATCGTAGACATTATAGCCTCGGAAGAACGCTTTGCATCACGCACAAATGACTCTTGCAAGCGCACAGAAACAGTATCGGGCGAAGAATGGGTCTGCTCCGGTGGCATGGACTTTTGCTCGGTTTCTTGGTCGCGAGCCGCCGCCGCCAAAACCTCCGGTGGCTGTTTGTCACGGATTAGCCGCAAAAGATAAGTATTTAGCTTGTTAACGTCGATAGGCTTTGAAATAAAGCCGTCAAATCCGTTATCCATAAATAATTCCGACTGCCCACTTACCGTATTTGCTGTAAGCGCAACAATGGGATGCGTGTATCCGTGTTCTCGTATTCTTCTTGTGGCTTCAATGCCGTCTATGCCCGGCATCATATGGTCCATAAAAATTATGTCGTAAACATTTCCATTGCGAATTTTATGTACAGCGGCGCGCCCACTGTCCACAGTTTCCACCACAAGCTTATAGGGCATAAGAAGCCCTTTTGCAACAAATAAATTAGACTCAACATCGTCCACAACCAGAACTTTTCCGTATGGCATATGAACCGTTGCAAGGCGGCTTATACGTTTAAGTGCGCGTTGCGCGCTTTCGATATTTTGCAAGTTTTCCACGACTTCTTTGCCCAGCGACGCGTTTCCGCTTGCACCTTGCGGAATACGCACAATGAAGGTAGTACCTTCACCTTCTTTACTGTCTGCCTCTATTATGCCTCCCATCATCGTTGCCAGATGGAACGCTATGTTCATTCCAAGCCCTGTTCCTTCGATTACCCTATTGCTTTGCAGGTTAAATCGCGTAAATTCTATCTCAAATAGACTGCCAAGTTGCTCCCCCGACATGCCTTGCCCTGTGTCTTTTATGCGGAAGATAAGCATTTTATTGTTTTTATCAATATCTTCGTGCGTAACGCCAAGCTCTACAGAGCCTTCATCCGTGTACTTGAATGCATTGGATAAAATATTATTTAAAATTTGCTTAATTCGGTTTTCGTCGCCTACACAACTTGCCGGAATGTTCTTGTCTACGTCCAGCTTAAATTCAATGGATTTACTGCCAACATGCATTAAATTTAACTGCACAGTATCTACTATCATGCTCGCGGTAGAATATATTGCGTTTACAATTTCCATTTTGCCCGCTTCGACCTTGGATAAATCCAAAATATCGTTGATTATCGAAAGAAGTAAATTCGACGACGAATGTATACGCGAAAATGCATCTTCTGTCTCCACGGAAAGATTGTCTCGCTGAAGCTGCATTTCTGTTATGCCTAAAATCGCGTTCATCGGCGTGCGGATTTCGTGGCTCATTCTAGCTAAAAACTTGGTTTTTGCGCGGCTTTCCTCTTCCGCTCGCTCGCGAAGCTTTTTGTCGCGCAGGTCTATTGAATATGCCGAAATATACGATTCGCCTTCGTACTTTATATGGAAGCACACTAAATCAATTTCTATAATTTCATCATTGATAATATGTGTCCATTTATCTTTTACATAGCCTTCTTCTACTGTTTGCTTTAAAATAATTTTAGACTTTTCACTCGTCATCATTCCGTCAGACTGTACTTCCGGTGAAAATAAAAAGAAATTTTCAATGCAATCTTGCTTTGTTTCGCATTCTAAAAATTTAACCATTTCATCGTTGCACATAACAACTTTGCCCGATTCGTGCCACATTGTGGCGGGCAAGGGAAATGTGTCGTATATTAATTGCTGCATTGTTTCCACACAAATCTCCCCTTTCGGACATTTTCTAACGAATATGTCAATTCTAACAAAGAAAATTTCGGATATCAAGTGCAGATTTACAACGCTTAGAATTTATCGTATTATTGACTAGTTTATATAATATTAACGAGGTGTATAAAATGTTTGACCGTTTAGAAGAATTGAAAAATAAATTTTCAACAGTTTCAGAAGCAATTAACGACCCGGAAGTTATAGCCGACACAAACCGCTGGCGCGATTTAATGAAAGAACACAGCGAACTTACGCCTATAATGGACGCTTACGACGAGTACAAACGCCTGTGTGAACAGGTAGAAGACGCGAAAATTCTATTAAACGAGGAATCTGATGAAGAATTGCGTCAGCTTGCAAAAGAAGAAATGAAGGAAGGCTCGGAAGCTATAGAAGAAATAAGCGAGCAATTAAAAATCCTGCTCCTTCCTAAAGACCCTAATGATGATAAAAACGTAATCGTAGAAATACGTGGCGGCGCAGGTGGCGACGAAGCCGCGCTTTTTGCGCATTCACTATATCGTATGTACTGCCATTATGCCGAACGCCGTCGTTGGAAAACGGAAATTATGTCATCTAATGAAAACGGATTAAAGGGCTTCAAAGAAGTTGTTTTTATTATACAAGGCAAGGGCGCGTTTTCACGCCTTAAATACGAAAGCGGCGTTCACCGCGTTCAGCGCGTTCCCGAAACCGAGTCTCAGGGACGCATTCATACTTCTACCGTTACCGTTGCCGTTCTTCCCGAAGCCGAAGACGTGGATATCGACCTTAACATGGCAGACGTTCGCATAGATATTTACCGCTCGTCGGGCAATGGCGGGCAAAGCGTTAATACTACAGACTCTGCCGTCCGCGTTACCCACGTTCCTTCGGGCATTGTTGTTGCTTGCCAAGACGAGAAATCTCAATTGAAAAATAAGGATAAGGCATTGAAAATCCTTCGCGCACGCCTGTACGACCTGGAGCAAGAACGCAGACATTCCGAGCAAAGCGCGGAACGACGCAGTCAAATTGGTAGCGGCGACCGCAGCGAAAAAATACGCACCTACAACTTCCCCCAAAGCCGCGTTACCGACCACCGCGTTTCTTTAACACTTCATAGACTGGATTCTGTGTTAAATGGCGACCTCGACGAAATTCTTGATACCTGCATAACCCACGACCAAGCTATGAAGCTTCAAAAATAGACTAAATTCAGGGCTAGACAAAATATTTCAGTCATATTACAATGAGCAAGAATTTGTAAAATTCTTTATACCGTTTCGGAAGGAAAGATGTTTAATGGCTTCCAATCGTCGTATGCACGCCATAATGCAGACGGTTTGTGTTTTTGTTTGTATCTTTGTTTATCTGTTGTTTTCGGTGATTTTTGCGCAGACTTTATATGCTTCGGCGGCAATTCCCATAGACGGAATTGACGCTATTTTAGTTGTTGATACAAGCGGCTCTATGCGCACGGCAGACCCTGAACGCATTACGCTGGAGGCAGCTTCACTTTTTATGGACATGATGGAAACACGCAGTTCTCGTATCGGCATTATCCAATTTTCGGACGAGGTACAGACCGTTATGCCGCTTACCCCTATAAGCGACCCTTCAATCAGGGACAATATTCGGCACGAAATTTCACAGTTCGTCTACCGCGGTTGGACAGATATTGGGCTGGCTTTACGTACCGCCGCACAGATGCTTCTCGATGACCCCGTACCGGGCAATAGCCCGATGATTCTTCTGTTTACCGACGGAAGAATAGAGCTTGCCGCAGGGGATTCTGCAAACGACCGTACTGTAGAACTCTCTTATGACGACGCATGGTGGGCTGTGGATTCTGTTGGCGATTTTGCGTCAATTTATACAATAGGGCTTAATCACGACGGCACAATCAATGAAGAATTTTTGCGAGAAATAGCATCGCGCACAGGTGCTTCTTATTATATAGTTGGCGAAGCAGACGCGCTTCCTCAGATTTTTAATGAAATTTTCGCAAGCCATATCCGTTCTTCCATTACAGAGGTAACAACAATTGTTGCCGACGGCGAAACCTATGCCGATGTTTCCATACCGATTCCCAGCGCGTTTGTAGCTGAGGCAAATATTATTATGCTATCCTCGCGCCCTATCACAAGCGTGCGACTCTTTGACCCTTCCGGACGAGAAGTTGCCTTTGACGATGAATCATATACTTTAACATATGCCAATCGGTACTCCATGATTAAGGTTCTCGAACCTATGGTGGGCGATTGGCTTCTTAACGTGCGAGGCTTGCCCGAAGACAGAATTACGATTAATCTGATTTATAATTACAATGTAAGTATAGCACTCTCGGTAGACCAGCCGGATATTGATGAACGCGGGCCTTTTTTCGACCCAAGCTATCCTATTATTGTACAAGCCGGGTTTATTTCTCCCCTGCCCTCGTCCCAAATTCAAACATTGTTCAATGAATCCGTAGCCGAAATGCAGGTTTACGATATGCAACAAAATCATGTGGCTACTTTTCCGATGGTGAGTACGGGTTCTTCCTTTGTAAAGGAATTTCAGCTCGACCCTCCGCAGGATGTAAGAGTAAGTATAAGTATCACCCACCCCGGATTTGAACAAACATCTTCGCTTTACCCCATTACCTATGACCCTGCAATTTTGGCAGAGTTTATCACAGCACAGGAAACAGAACCCGAAGCAGACCCAACCCCTGTGCAAGAAACACCCGAACCTTCCCCTACCCCGGAAGACGTAGAAACCGGAAATTTGTTAATTTTTATATTAATCGGCATCGCTCTCACCCTTGCAGTTGCGGCATTAGTTTTGCGCGCTATGGCGATTCGCAAAACACGCAACAGAGTTTTCACGGGCCATCTTGAACTTCGCGCTTTACTTGTAGACGGAAATTACACCTCACTTGAAGCCCCTGATTTAAACACCTTCGCCGGACAAATGTCTCTTATGGAGTTTTTAAGCAATAGTCTTGGCGGCGATAAAGTTGACAGGCTGGTTCAGTCCGGTATTCCTATTTGGGATATACAGCTATCCCCCGGAGTGCAAGGCTCACAACCAACAATTCACCTTCTTAAAAAAGGCGCGGATTGTCAAATAACCGACGGCGACGGTTCTCCGATTTTCAAAAAGAAAATCGTTTGGGAAGATGGGAAACAATTGATTTTCTCTATGCCGGGCGAATCACCACAAATTGAAATAACCTACAGAGCATTTGAGGATTAAGGAGTTACCTGAATGAAGCTATCACCGGAAATTAAAGCTGAACTACATGCACTTGACAGCGAATATGGCGGCGGAATTTCCACCCAAGGCACACGAACGGACGCGATTGACAAACCCATATTAATACTAGGCCTCGGCGGTACAGGAGCGGAGGCTCTTGTTCGTGTAAAAAAAGCGGTAAACAGGCATTTTAGGCTTGGGGTTTCGCCCAATGGAAACAGGCTGGACAAGCCCTCGCAAATTGAATACATGGCATTGGATTCTGACGATAATATGCTTAATTTAAGTTATGCGGGAACTTCGTTTACGGAAGACGAATTTTTGCTTTTAGACAATGCAAATTTAACTTCCATTTATAAGAATCGCGATACAGTATTTAAAAATTCTACAAACTGGATATCCGGCAACTTACGCCTTCAACAGGTAAAACACGGCGCAGGTGGAATTCGTCAGGCAGGGCGACTGCTTCTTACGATTAACAGCAATCGCGTAATTAGCTTGCTAACCGAAAAAATAAACAGGCTTACCGCTAATCGTAAATCTAACGACCTTTTATATGTATTTATTTTAACAGGTTGCGCGGGCGGAACAGGTAGCGGTATCTTTATTGACGTGCCATATGTTGTGAGAAAAATTGCCGAGCAAAAAGGCTTTGAAACAGAAAATATCGGCATGATTTTTATGCCCGATGTCACCCTTTCCGACGGAATGATTGACGGCTCGGCGGCATTGAATATTAAAGCAAACGGCTTTGCTTCCCTAAAGGAACTCGATTATCTTATGAATATCGAGCGAAACGGCGATACTTTCGAGCAGACATTCGCAGACCTTGAAATTAAATCAAACGAACCGCCATATGACCTTTGCCACTTGGTAAGCGCGAAGGATGAACATGGAAAGCTTGTTCCTGCCGCAAAAAATTATTGCATGAATGTAGCTGCCGAAACAATTATCAACTTTATCGCGAGCGAAGAAGTAATCGACGGACAAAGCTATACAATCAGCTCCTATCTTTCAAATATTGAAAATAACAAAGCGGCGTTTTTAATGACGCACAGCCAAAAACAGCCTGTTAATTATATTTATAATACTGTAGGGGCAAGCAGTGCATCACTTCCCGTTGAGTATTTATTAAATTATTTGACATCAAAAATGTTCGGAGAGCTTGATACTTTAAAAGAAAGAACCCCCACGATTGAGGACTCTAAGCTAATGCTGGAAGCCTTTAAAATCGACCTTCCTACCATCGAGAGAGTTTTGACTACGGATAAGCCAAAGTCGCGCAGTTTTAAGCAGTACGACCATATTGTTTTGCAACAACGTCCCGAAATTATTGAGGACGCAGTTAAAAACGAACTTAACCGCATGAAGGACCATTATAATAATGCCGCAGAAACCCTTATTGCAAGTTTTGGCGAAGCCTTAGCCGCACAAAACAACGCACTTAATCAAGATTTTTCTGATTTAGAGCGTGGACCATATTACACTTTGAGAATGCTTTCCGATTTAAATGAGGCTTCTTTCACACGCGCCATTGATACTATTCGCAAGCGCGACATTTTACAAAAACGCGAGCATCGCGACAGCGTAGCCGCCATGGATATAAATCGACAGGCATTAATGGCTAAACTTTTAGGAAAATCATTATTTAATTTTGGGAAAAAAACAGTTGCGGCAAATGCGGTCGAAGCCAGTGAAAATTATCTGCGCGCTTGCGGAAAAAACCTGATGTATGATGCAATCGACTATGTTTATGAAAATATTCTCGCAAAACTAAGCATATTTTCAGACCAAAAAGTTGATACCCTTTGCGAAATTTTAAACGCCTACAAAGAGCTGTTTGATAAATTCAAAAACGCGCAAAACGCCGATGTTAAAGATGAAAATTTTGCAAAAGACCTAGCGGGAGCTAAGGAATTTTGCGAAGCATTTGAAAAAGACGAAGATACTGCAAAATCCCTTGATTATAAGCAGTCGCTAAAGCGTCTTCTAAAGGACATGGTAACAGATTCCGGCTGGGAACAAGCCACAACAAATGGCGTAAAAATTGTTGATAATTTAAACGAGTTTGTCACACAGCAGTTCCAAAGCGTGGTGCATAAATCTCTGGACCATTATTGCAATTTAATGGCGGCTACAAACGAAGTTAGCCTTGAAGATTATATTACAGATAAAATTAACAACCTTCACGATGGCGCGAAGGTTATGTTCCCGATTAACCATGTACCCAGCGGTTTGCACATTGTTTTCCCGCCATATGCGTACCTTTCTGTACCCCATAACGCGCCAAAGGTTCGCGGAATAGTTCGCCAAATGAACACATCCGGGCGGGTTTCAAACATGAAATTCAGTAAGATGAACAATCGGCTTTATATGTTAAATTTAAAAATTGCGGTTCCCCTTTACTGCTACACAGAGCTTAATGAATACGAAGCCGTATATGAAACATCATTCAATAAAATCGCAGGCTCTCATTTGTATGAATGCGCAGAACGAAACTGGAAGGAACTCCCCTCTCCCAACTACGATAAATTATGGACAACCGATTATGAAAATAGCCGCGAAAGGCTTAAAAACGACCGCCTTCGCGAGCTTTTTGACCTCGCGCTGAAATACAAAATTGTTCGATTAGAAGAAAGAACACGTTGCTATTTTGGTTTTTATGGCGAACCTGTTGATATGAACAAGCGATTTGCGCATATACAAAATGGGATTTCAGAGAAAACATTTAACGCAATCGAGGCAAGAGCCGCAATTAACGAGCTGAATGAATTTCTGTCAGATTCAGCACGGGAAAGATTTTATCGCCCACTGTTCGACACTGAGTATTTGCAAGAAAGTGACACCCCCGACATCGAATACGCAAAAGGCGTTTTCATTTATATGCCCGCGCTTTATAAGCATGTTGCACACGAGGTAGAAATTCGAGAGCATGTTAACAAACTGCGGAACGAGCTTACAAAAATTGATTTAAGCGAAATAAAATACAGTCATTTTGCACAATTATTGTATATGGGCGTGATAACAAAAAGCCGCAAAACCTATCGCTACACCGTTGATGACGAAACAAAAATTTTGTACACGATGCAAAACATTACTGACCAATATGTAGAGTACGATGTTTTCACAGCGTATACAAATATGGACGAAAACCTCGTTGATTATTTACAAAAACAGGCGCAGGATGTAGAAAACCAGCTTGCCGACGAGCATTTTATAAAAATAATAGAAATAATCAACAATTTTATAGAAATCTACAGAGAAAAACTTGAACATCTGGAAAAATCCTATAATGATGAGCGTAATGGCACTTTAAAGCGTGTTTTCTACCGCACAATGCTTGAAGTGTTCACGCAACAGAAAAAAATTCTGGGATGATGAATACGCCTGTCGTTTTTTTTACGCTGGGTACGTGTCGAGAGTTTCAACCGATTCTCATGGACGCGCTGGAATACTACATCGACGGAGCGGGATATGTTCAAGTTCCCGAAGACTTCAACGATGCGTATGTAAAATCAGAAATTGGGCGCGTTTGGCAAGAGTTTTTAAACTCCGCAAGCAAGGCAGATATCCTGCGGGCGAACTTTTTTATAAAAGCAGACGAAACAGCATTCGCACTGCCAAATCTAATCGTGAGCGCGGAAAAATATTTCACCGCGCTGTATCCTGCTGGCATTTTAATCGACGTGTACTGCCTTCCCGATGATGCAAATTTACTGGAAAACGCCGAATGCCGAAAAGATGTTTTTAATATGTTGCGCGAAATACAAGGCGAGGGCTTGTGCGTTTACCTTCTTTCCAACTTAACCAGCGTAAACATCTTTGTTCCTAACGAGTACACTGCCCAAACTGCCGCGCTTTTAACGCTTTTTAAAAATTTTTCACCCACATTACACGTTACCGAGGCAGACGCTTCCAGATATAATGAATTCTTTTTTTTAGAAAATTGCGCAACGCGAAACGGATGTTTTTTAACAGCAGGAAGCGTAATTTTATCCGTACCGCAGAATGCTTTGAAATCCCTGATTATGGCAGAAATTTTATCATATGGTGAGCGCGATTTGGATAAAACCGAACCAAAGCCTCTAAAGCCGCCTAATTTCCCGCCCAAAATACCGGAAAAAACAATGGATTATTTATATAATATCGCGATTCCCGACTATAGCCAAAGCGATAAACTAACCCGCAATCAGTGGATATCACGGCTTTTTGGACAGAGGCTTGAACAAATTATCAACGACTACGACAGAGAATTTTGTGCCGCAACAGAGGAAGGAATTTTCCCCGATGGACTTAATTTTTACGAATTACTTCGGCATACAAGCGAAGGCGGTTTCTTCGACAAAATGATTTCCGATGAAATCGACCATACAACAGACGAGATGAACCTTGCAGAAGAAAAGTGCAATATATGGCTGGGAAAGATGCCGATTTTCGCAAAACACAGCCCCGAATCTGCTACGCGCCGCCTTTCTCCACTAAAAAATCAAGATTTATTTCCATATATAATTGCATCAGGATATATTAAACGAAGGTTTGAAATTCAAAATATAAGCGAAAAAATCTCGGTTTTGGAACAACGTAAACGCTTAATCGCAAAGTTTAACAAAAAGCTTAAACGCCATCTAACAGAAGTAAAAACCGTTACAAACGACTGTTACGAAAAATCTGCCGAACTTGACGAGGTTTTCGCCGCGTTTACCGAGCGAAAAAATCAGAATGCATCAGACTTTTTTCGTAAAAAATTCGCAGAATACGCAGTTGCAAACAAATCTGAGATAAAAGATTTATCCGAAGAAATGACAAACTCCTTGCGCAATGGCGAATTTTTAGAATATAAAAAACGATTGGACGATTTTATTGAAAAAAACATTTTACCCGAAGAGCATTTTACCCAGCCGATAATGGAAATTTTGCAAGAACTTTCGGGGGGAGAAGCACTTTCGGCTGCACTTGGCGAATGGGTTTACCGCTGTATCCATCTTGGCATTCGCTTGAAAACAGGCTACACAAAGCTTCACACCGAAGCAAATTTATTTATGCCAAAATCAAATGCGGCTTTCGAGGTAAAAAAAAGCTACGAAACACGAGGGCTTGGAAGAATGAATCTGTTTGCAAAGGAAAACACAAATCGCGTAGCTGTTATGTATCACGCGGGTGCCTTTGGTCTGGACGAACTGTATTACTCAGCCCCTCACGAAAGCGAAGAGGTTTTGGAGAATGAATAGGAAAGCTGACTATATTTTTTTAGAAAACAATGACGACGATATGAAGCTAAATCGGTTCGAGTGGTCAATAGACGGGAAAAATAATGCCGTTATTTCGTGGGACTGGCCACGAAACCGCATAGTAAAGTTAATGTTCATTTTCGAGTGGGAAAGCGAAAAAAACCCGGACACCGAAACACTCCTCCGCGAAGGCTACAAACACGAAGTTGTCACACGCGACCTATCCGCGAAATATACCACAAGCATTGACGGCAAAAGAAAATTTATAGCTGTTCCCGGATATTTTAATGAAGATAAAGGCATCACCGTTTACAAGCCCGCCTATGTCACAGACTGGCTTTACAAAAAAATTTCACTCGTTGCCTCGGCAACATACAAGCCACTTCCGCTAAGCCAATTTCAAAAAGCAACACTACGTGTAACAATCAGCGACAAAACACAATTGCCCCTTGTATGCGAGGTTTTGAAATATGCCGTTTACGAGCAGGGCAGAAAAATCGGCGAATATCCTCTTGACTCGCTCTCAATGTCGGGCGCGTGCGGATTTTATATAAAAAAAGAACAACAAGTTAAATTTATTTTTGATGATAATTATTCCCATTTAATTGACTTCGCAGTTTCGCGGAGATAATGGAGGGACCAGAATGAAAAACGTAAAAAGTGTAATTTGTCCGTTTTGCTGTCACCGCTTTCATCCAAATGAAGCGGATTTTAGATTACCCGCTTCCGGAGCCGCCGGGAAGGGACGAAAAAAACAAAAAGACAATGAAGAGCTGGATGAAAGACTGTTCGACTATCAAATAGAAATTCTAAATGCCACCGAAAAAGAGGCTTTGTCAAAAGCAACAAAACCCCACGCTATCGAAGTCGATGGAAATTCGGCAGTGACTTATAATGAATCAGAGCTGGAAAAATACGGCTTTGCTACTCGTATTTCTTACACGTCGGCCTCCGGTAAAAAAATTACCTGCGAACAACGCCTTTGCCCAAACTGCCACAATGACCTTCCCATAGGTTATGGCATTCGCGAAACCCTTCTTATCTCGATTCTGGGCGACGCGCGTGTGGGGAAATCCGTTTTTTTAACCGTATTAATTTCCGAGCTGGAAAATAATTCAGACTTTGCTTCAAAACTAACATTTATCGGCGACAAACAGGTACGAGACACATTTTATAACAATTATCAAAAGCCATTACTGAAAGACCACGAATTAATTAGCTCCACAAAACGCAGAAAAATCCCACCATATGCATTTAATTTCTGGTACAAATACAAAAATGACGATGGCGCGGTAGAAGAAAACACAATTGATATCATCTTCTACGACATCGCGGGCGAAGACCTGCGCGACGACCATGGCATTCGACAAAACGGCTTTAATATCAAGGACTCGTCGGGACTTATTTTCCTTGTAGACCCCACAAATTTTGAGAGACTATCAGATTTGTTCCGCGTTTCCGACGCTTCTTTGATTGAATCCATTCCTGAAGAAAATTCCAACCAGCAGATTTTTAATACACTTTACAATTACTTCCTTGGGCTGGACCGCGAAAAAAGCCCTATTCCGATGGCATTAGTCCTTTCAAAATCAGACCTTTTAAGCTTCGTAAATCTAGACTTCTTTAATAACAAACCCGAAAATCGCATTCAGCGTCTTTTCAGCGACGAACAACACCAAGGCGCAGTAAATATGCGTAGCATGAAGGGGCTTAACCAAGAAGTGCGCGAACTTTTATCCTATCTGGGCGAAGAAAGAATTCTAAATAATGCTCTGGGTTGCTTCAAGGCGGTATCTTGTTTCGCAGTATCCAGCTTGGGCAAAAAACCCTCCGTAGAACAAATCACCGACCCCGATACCAACGAAACCATCGAAAAAGGCTATGTAGACGGTCCGCTAGAACCCTTCCGCGTAAAAGAGGCATTTTACTGGATTCTTATGCGCCACCGCTTGCTTCACAAATTTGAAAATAACAGATACTCCCTACACACCCCTCCAAAACCCGACGCTCATCTAAACATCCTTCAGCGAATTTTCGCGTTTTTCGCAGGGTGGTAAAGTCGAGATACGGTTAAATCCTAGAACGTACACTGTTAAAGGTGTAAATAACGCTAATAAATGCTTAAGGAATTGTCCGAAAATAAGTTGACGATTTAGGCGCAGGATTTTTGCGCAAAAGCAAGGAAGCAAAAACCGCGCGCACCCGGAGGTGCGTAAG
>JGI24703J35330_11748528_pt1 | contig 18666 bp, 11 predicted proteins | sample TergutNt197P1_FD_35330 | JGI IMG/M metagenome (IMG submission 35330) | reverse complement strand
ATAACTGGTTTCATACTTATGCACGTGATGCTGTAGATTGGCATTTACAACCGCTGACTTTTTTCTTTGAATCAGGATCAAATAAGATCACTTTCGAGACAGATTCCTATGAGGTATACCTCGGGACTGTCTATATTACAAAACCTTCCGTGGTTAAAACGTACGCAGAACTTGTTCGCGGTCCTCAGTCGCTAGCATCCCATTCAAATTTGGCTCTCACTCGTGGAGAACATCCATCCAAAAAAAGCAGCTCTTTTATAAGGCAATTGTCGTTTTCAACGCCGGATGTTTTCCCTTATTCAAGCAGTGCTCAATATTTAAATGCTTTTGGGGATAATTCTTGGCGCACAAATGGTCAGTCTGTAACGTGGGAACTTAATATTTTAGAGTCGGGTTATTATTATTTGACCTTTCAGATATTGCAAGATATTTTGGGTGCTTCTGTTTTTAGAACAGTCCTTATCAACGGTGAAGTACCTTTTGAAGAATTAATCGCTTATCCATTCGAGTATGGTCGTCGTTTTTCAAATCATACGCTAAGTGGCGATGATCAAAGTCCATTTTTATTTTACTTAAAGGAGGGCATTAATGAGATAACACTCATTGTTGATGATAGTCCAATTATGCTGGTTGTTGAGCTTTTACAATCGGTAAGAATTGGGATTCGTGATGTTTCTTTAGATATTAGACAATTAACCGGTGGTCGTGTTGATCCGAATCGGGATTGGGATATAAGTGAGTTTTTTCCGAATATAGACAGGACTTTTTATGAGTGGATATATAATCTTACTAAAGCAAAAAAACATTTAGAAAATATTTTCCCACAGTCGAGAGTTTCGAGTTTTGAGTTAGAAATTCAACTCGTAATTGAAGCATTAGAGCGACTGGCTGAAAACCCAAATGAATTGCCTGCTAGAACAAACGAATTATCAGAAGGAGCGACTTCTGCTGCACAAATGATCGGGCAATTAGAACAAAATTTACGTCTTCAACCTTTAACAATTGCAACTATTTATGCACACGGCGCGGATGTTGTTTTACCTGCTCCAAATGCTACGTTAGCACGACGAATAAATAGTCAATTATCACAATTTTGGGCAAGTTTTAGTTTAAATAATGATACAAGAAATGAAGACGTAATCCTCGATGTTTGGGTCGGTCGTTCTCAATTTCACGTTGAATTATTACAAAATATCACCGATAGTTTATTTACCCCAGAAACAGGCATTAATGTGCGATTTTCGGTAATGCCAAATGAACAAAAACTCATCCTTGCAAATGCCGCCGGTCATCAACCAGATGTTGCGATGGGAGTAGGTAATTGGCTACCGTTTCAAATGGCTGTCCGTGGTGCAGCGACGGATTTAAGTCAAAAAGCTGGATTCAATGAAATGTTAGGTAATTATTCTCCAGGTGCATTTTTGCCCCTTATGATTGATGGTGGATTATTCGGATTTCCTGAAACACAAGATTTTTATGTATTATTTTATCGTGATGATATGTTATCCCAATTAAATATTCCGGTCCCTAATACATGGAATGACGTTGTATCGATTTTACCTGAATTACAACGTCAAGGTTTAAATTTCTTTGCACCATTATCAGGACCATCAGCAAGTAAACCTTTTATGTTCACAGCACCATTTTTCTATCAATTTGGTGGAGATGTCCATTCACCTGATGCCCTCTCAACTGGGATAAATTCACCAGAATCTCTACTTGCAATGCGATTTATGACAGATTTATTTATGGTTTATAGTTTACCGCTACAAGTTGCAAACTTTTATAACGATTTTAGGTATGGCGCATTGCCAATTGGAATTTCTAATTTCGAAACTTATTTACAGTTAACAGTTGCAGCTCCAGAAATAGCAGGAGCATGGAATATCGCACTTCACCCAGGAATTGAAAATAGTAATGGTGAAATTTCTCGATATGCCACGGGATCTGCGGCTTCAGCAATGATACTATCAGCAAGTGATAAACAAGATGAAGCATGGCAATTTTTGCAGTGGTGGTTATCAACCGAAACACAAGTGACATACTCAAACCAATTGATGACGCTATTTGGACCAGAATTTATTTGGAATTCTGCAAATCTTGAAGCATTCGCACAACTACCAATACCAAGAGCGCATCGAGATGTTATCTTAAATCAATGGGATTACTTATTAGAGGTTCCATTAACACCGGCATCATATATAATTGAACGGGAAATTAGTAATACATGGAATCGCGTTGTATTTGATGGTCAGAATTTACGAGGTGCAACAGATGCGGCAGTTCTTCGTATAAATCGGGAGATTCGTCGTCGTATGATAGAATTTGGTTATATCGATAACGAAGGTAATATTATAAAACCATATATTTTACCGACAATTAATATTGTAAAGGAGTGGATTGTAAATGGCGATTAAATCAATGATGAAACGAGATTCAAACAGTAGTGTCTGGTTGTTTCTAGGTCCTTATTATTTAATGTTTACGATTTTTATAATCGTACCAGTTATGGTTGCAATTGGATTATCGTTTACAGACTTCAACGCAATCCAATTTCCTTCATTTGTCGGTTTGACAAATTATGTGAATTTACTTACTCAAGACGCAACCTTTATGAGATATGTGTTACCTAATACATTATTCTTCGCTTTAATTGTCGGTCCTGGAGGTTATGCTTTAGCATTCTTAATGGCGTGGATGCTAGCACAAATTCCACATAAACCGCGAACAGTTTTAGCACTCGCCCTTTATTCACCGTCGATGACAGCAGGAGTCGCAATGTCTGTTTTGTGGAGAGTAATTTTCTCAGGAGATGCCTCCGGTTATCTCAATAGTTTACTTTTAAGATTTGGGATGATTTCTGAACCGATTCAATTTCTTCAATCACCAGAATATTTAATGACAATAATGATCTTAGTTACTCTTTGGAGTAGTATGGGTGTTGGATTTTTAGCAATGCTTTCTGGGATATTAAATATAAATCCAGAGATGTATGAAGCAGCATATATAGATGGGTTGAAAAATAGATTTCAAGAAATATTTTATGTAACGATTCCCTCAATGAGACCACAGATGTTATTTGGTGCTGTAATGGCAATTGTTGCGACTTTTCAAGCTGGAGCAATCGGAGTAGAATTATCAGGAGCAAACCCTACTCCCCAATATGCCGGTCAGTTAATGGTTAATCATATTGAAGATTTTGGATTTATTCGTTTTGAAATGGGTTACGCTGCTGCAGTATCGGTGGTACTCCTCGTAGTCGTTTACGGATTTTCAAAAGTTGTTAATAAGTTATTCGTGGATAAAGATTAAACCCAAGAAAAATCGAAAAAGGAGATAATATGAATAATGAAAATTAAAAGTAAAACTCCCAAAATAAAACAATATAAACCAAAACGTTCATCATTTCAAGGCATGAAAATGAATCCAAAAAAACATCACAAAAGTCACTTTAAATTTTATGCTGTTTTAATTCCGATGGCTTTGTTTATGGTACTGCCACTTGTATTTATCATAAACCATGCATTTAAACCGATTAATGAACTATTCGCATTCCCGCCTAGATTTTTCGTTATAAGACCAACACTTGACAATTTTAGAGGATTATTCGCATCTAGAGTCGCTGGTGGAGTGCCGATGACAAGATATTTATTTAATAGTTTACTTGTATCAACTATTGTTGTTTTTCTAACGGTAATCATAAGTACCATGGCGGCTTATGCATTATCAAAAAAACAATTCAAATTAAAAAAAGTAATGTTTGAAATAAATACAATTGCTTTAATGTTTGTACCAATCGCAGTAGCTATCCCACGTTATTTAATCGTCGCCAACATTGGAATCATTGATACGATATTTGCCCATATCCTACCTTTGCTTGCAATGCCCGTTGGACTGTTTTTAGTAAAGCAATTTATAGATCAACTTCCAAATGAATTAATCGAAGCTGCCAAAATTGACGGTGCTACAGATTTCTTAATCTACTGGAAGATAGTAATGCCACTAATTAAACCAGCTATAGCAACGATGTCAATTCTTGCATTTCAAGCAGTATGGAATAATATAGAAACCTCTGATGTTTTTATAAATGAAGAATCAATGAGAACCCTCGCATTTTATATGCAAACTTTAACAGGGGCATCAAACACGGTAGCGGGAGCAGGAATATCAGCAGCAGCAGCACTGATTATGTTTTTACCAAACCTCATAATATTTATTTTTATGCAAAGTAAAGTTATGGACACTATGGCACATTCAGGTATTAAATAAAGGAGTAGCAAAATGAAAAAAAAGTTAAAAAAAATAATAGCTATTATTACACTTTTAATCACATTCATCACTACTCCAACGTTTGCTAATGAAGCAACAAATACGTGGACGATGTCAGTAGATGGTGAATTTATACGAACACAAACGGCATACGAAGCCATAGCAATTTTAACAGACGAATTTATCTCAAGACCTGAAGATTTATTTATTGATGAAAGAGGTTATTTATTTGTCGCAGACTCTCGACTTGGGCACATTGCAATATATAATCCGAATCGCGAACTCGTGGATATTGTTGGTAACGAAGTACTAGATAACCCAACAGGCGTATTCGTCAAAGAATATATTTACGTTGCAGACACAAATTATGTATATAAATTTAATTTTGAAGGACAATTAATTAATCAATTTGGTCGCCCCGATTCACCCTTATTCGGACGCACACAACCATTTAGGCCTAGAAAAATTGCAGTAGACGCTCGAGGAAATATGTCTATTATTTCAGAAGCAGCAAGTAACGGAATTATCCAACTCAATGCTTCAGGAGAATTCTTAGGATACTTTGGTGCTAATCAAACTACATTGACATTTTTTCAAGCAATTCAGAATTTTTTCTTAGGACAAACTCGATTTGCTAATATTCCCATACCACCTACTAATATCGATATAGCCTCAAATGGTGCGATATTTACTGTCACAGCCCATCTTCCAAGTGAACGAGTAAAAATGTTGAATATAGCAGGAAATAATATGATAGGTAATATCGGTGCTGTAATGCATGAAGCTGTAGATATAACTCTTGGAAATCAAGGAAATTTTTATGTTTTATACTCAACAGGTATGGTTGATGAATTTGACTCATCAGGTAATTTATTATTCTCATGGGGTGGTCAAGAAACTGGAGCTAACCGATTCGGTATTTTAAGACAACCAACCAGTATTGTTGTTGCAGAAAACGGAAATATATATATAGCAGATGCAGAGAGTGGATTTATTCACATCTTTTCACCAACAGAGTTCACAAACAAAGTACACCATGCTTTATCTTATTTTGAAGAAGGTTTATACACAATTAGTGAAGCATATTGGCAAGACGTTCTTCGATTGAATGGATCATTTGGTCTTGCGCATTTAGCAATCGCACAATCTCGTTTTATCCAAGGAGATTTCCACGAAGCTCGCACTCGATTTTATTTAGCTCAAGATATTGCTGGATATTCAGAATCTTTTTGGGAAATTAGACATGAATGGTTATTAAACTATACTGCATCAATGATATTGGTTATAATAGTTATCCTGATTGTAACGTCCCTAGTTAAAGTGGTTGATAAAAAAAATCAAAGAATATCCGCTTGGAAATCAAAAATCGATCTAAGAAAAAAGTTCAAAATAATCGAAGATTTTGCACTTGCTTGTCAAATTCTTAAAAAGCCAATTGATGTTTTTTACGCGATTAAACGAGAAAGACGAGGTAGTATCAGAGTTGCAATTATTCTTTACTGCTTAGCATATTTAATGATGTTTACAATCTTTTATTTTGCGGGATTTGTTTTTGCAACCGACATCATTGATACAATGGGTATTATAACTTTGACAGTATTTTTTGTGTTAGGATTTTCGTTATTTGTGATTGTAAATTACTTAGTTAGTACTATTAGTGATGGTGAAGGGCGTTTTTCTGACGTTTTCGTTGGTACCGCATATTCCTTGATTCCATTTATTTTTCTAGCTTTACCAATCACAATTTCATCAAGAATTTTAACGTTAAATGAAGCCTTCGTATATACATTTTTAATCCAAATCGCTTTAGGTTGGTGTCTTCTTTTACTATTTTTAATGGTTAAAGAAATTCATGATTTCGAATTTGGACAAACGATAAAAAATATTTTGTTGACCCTAGGTGGTAGTATGGTAATTGTGGTCGTTTCATTTTTATTATATATATTATTAATTGATCAATTAATAGATTTCATTTATTCAATTATTTGGGAGGTGCTGATACGTGTTTAAAATATTAAAAGCTAGTTTAATTTTCAGTATATTATCGTTAATTTTAACAGTAACTTCGAGTAATTTACAAAATTCAGATGTCAGATTCACCTCAAATAGATTTGAACAACTTGAAACAGATCAGGATCAAATAAATCAATACAACGGTGATTTAACGGATTTCGTTATTGTCGCAGAAAATGAGCATTTAGCTTTATATGTGAATCCGCATGGTCTCGCGATAAAAATTATCGACTTAAACACAGGATATATTTGGTCATCAACCGTCGATGGTATGGAAAATCATCGTCTTAATGAAACATGGCGTAACTTTGTCGCATCTGCTATTACAATCGATTATATTATTGGAGATGAAAATCCTCAGCGAGAGAGTATTTTAAGCGGAAATGCGGATGTTGACTTAAGTCTTATTGCAGATGGTTTTATAGCAGATATCACGATGGGTCGTTCTGGAATTCAGTTACAACTCTCTGTAACAATAGATGAATCTGATTTAATAATTTTTGTTTATAATGATTCAATCATTGAACCAGAAAATGTAAAACTTATGTCACTTCAGTTATATCCATTTCTCGGTTCAACACATCACAATGATGTTTCTGGTTATATGTTTATTCCGGATGGTGCGGGAGCTTTAATTAGACTTGATCAACCTGGTGTTTCAATGGATTCGCCATTTCGTGCTCCCATTTTCGGAGATGATATTGGGGTTACAACTAGACCTCAAAGTCAAACAAATGCTCCTCATGTTGTTCGCATGCCGATTTTTGGTATAATTCACGGTGTCGGTCAAAATGGCTTTATTACCATGATAGAATCCGGTGGTTTATATGGTGAGATTTTTGCACAAACGGCTGGATTATCCACTGATTTTAATTGGATTACTGCTGTTTTTCATTACAGACAAACATTTAATCAGCCGACAACTCGCGATGTTGCAAGAGGTCCACAAATTCAAAAAATTCAAATGGAAAGAAATAATTTCGATATTGAAATAAGACATCGTTTTTTGAGTGGTTTGAATGCTGATTATGTTGGAATGGCATTAGCTTATCAAGATAGACTTGTTGATTTAGGAATTTTAACTCCTAGTAAAGATGAGCCTGCGTTAATAAGGTTGGAATTTTTGGGCGCAGAAAAACGTGAGGGTTTATTATGGAATAGTGTGGTTGCAATGACCCCAGTTTTAGAGATTCAAGGCATGGTTGAGAATCTATTACAGCAGAATCTTAAAAATCTTCTTGTGGTTTATCGTGGGTTTGCGCGTGGTGGTGTGTCGAATTCCTTTCCGTATAGATCGCATTTTGAGAGTAGATTGGGATCAAGTTCTGATGTTGTAAATACAATTGAATTTTTAGAAAATTACAATATCGATATATATTTTAATACGGATTTTACAAGAATTGATCGTGGTGCTAATCGTCTTTTCGGAGGTCCAAGAGTTGCTCAACAAATAAATACGCGACAATTTTCAGAGAATTTTCTTGTTCCGTCTGATGTGCTTAATCAAGTTTCAAGTGATATAACCCGCTTTAGTAATCTCGGAGTAAACAGACTTTCTATCTCAACGACACCGAGTGTAATATATTCTACATTTAATCAGTCGAGCATTGCAAGTCGAAGTGAGAATGCTTATATCAATAATCAATTATTTGATATTTTAAAAGAAAACAATCTTAATCCGTCTGCGATGGTTGAACCGAATGTTTTATTTTGGCAACATCTTGATCACTTTTTTGATATCCCGATGACAAGTTCTGGATATTTATTTGCAACTGATACCGTTCCGTTTTTACAAATTGTTTTGCGAGGACATATTTCTTACTATACACCGGTGATAAATTTTGCCGCTAATAGCAGACAAGCTATATTGAACGCGATCGATTTTGGTGCATATCCATCATTTTTACTTACAAAAGAACCGTCTCATTTACTTGCTGACACTCCCTCACGCGACATTTTCACCTCAGAATTTTCAGTATGGGAAGAAACAATAATTGAAACTTATCGACTTATTTATGAAGCTTTGGGTCAAGTTAGAAATGAAAGAATAGTTTCACGAACAACTCTTGAAAATGGCGTTATACAAACTAACTATGAGAATGGAATTTCTATTATCGTAAACTACACAAATTCACGATTTTTAGGCGAAGGATTTAATGTCGAGGCACAAGATTTTGCAATTTGGAGGTGGAATTAATGCGACTGTTTAACAACAAAAAAACGATCGGTTATTTTTTCACACTTCCTTGGGTCATTGGATTCATTATTTTTACAATCATACCGATAATTTATTCGATTTATTTAAGTTTTAATGATGTAATAATCACAGCAATGGGAATTGAAACAACTTACATCGGAATCCAAAACTACGTAAGAGTAATTACTGAAGATATGGATTTTATTAGACAAATTGGTAATTTCTTTGTCGAAACTATCATCTCAGTTCCTCTCATTGTAATTTTAGCCCTTATCATGGCCATGCTTCTTAATCAAAACGTAAAGGGAAGGTCTATTTATCGAACAATCTTCTTTTTACCGGTTATAATCAATTCTGGTCCTGTTTTAAATAAGTTAATAGATTTAGATATTGCAAGTATTCCAGCATTATTACAATATGATTTTTATTTATACCTTCTAAGTAATAGTGACAACTTCTTTATCAATATTGTCTTATTTACAATCGACAATTTTATCATTTTATTATGGCTTGCTGGTGTTCAAATATTAATATTTTTAGCGGCACTTCAAAAAACAGACAGAGGTGTTAACGAAGCAGCAAGAATTGATGGTGCTTCAACATGGGAAATATTTTGGAGAATAACTCTTCCGAGTTTAATGCCAATGATTCTAGTAAATATTATTTACACGACTGTTATGTATTCAATGTCAGCTTTAAATCAAGTAACAGAGCATATAAGTATAAATATGTTTAGAATTGATACAGGATTTGGATACACTTCAGCGTTATCTTGGATTTATTTTGTTATCATCCTTGTCACTCTAGGAATTTTAGTATTTGGATTTTTCCTACTCGAACGAAAATCAAAAGAGGGGGTTAGGTAATGAAATTAAATTCATCGAAATTTAAACGAATATTTCTTGGAATGAATGGGACCGATGGACTCCTTGTTAGATTATTAATTTATGCAATGTTAATTGGAATTGGATTTGTTTACTTATATCCTATATTACAAATGCTATCAAGTAGTTTTCAAAGTCTTAATGATTTATTAAATAGTTCTGTTATCTGGATACCTTCTGAATTTTATTTAGAAAATTATGCGCGATCACTTCGTGTTTTAAACTTTTGGCCTGTTCTTGGTCAAACATTGTTTATTTCGATTATTCCAGCATTAATACAAGCCTTTATATCCTCGGTTATCGGTTATGGTTTTGCGAGGTTTGAATTTAAGGGAAAAAAAGTCATGCTTGGACTAGTACTTTTAACATTTATAATTCCACCACAAGTATTAGTAATTCCGAGATACCTTTTGTTTAATCAACTTGGAATACTCGATAGTGTTATGGCTTATATTCTTCCTGCAAGTTTTGGTCAAGGACTGCAAAGTACGATATTTATCTTAATATTTTATCAAACTTATCGTACGATTCCAGATGCTTTAGAGGAAGCTGCTCAACTTGATGGAGCTGGTTTTTTCCAGATTTTTTATAAAATTGCAATTCCGATGGGAACGTCAGCTTACATCATTTCCTTTTTATTCTCTTTTGTTTGGTATTGGAACGAAACGCAACTTGCGGCGATTTATTTCGGAAACCAAATTAGAACTTTGCCACTACAACTACAAAGTTTTGTAGCTCAATTTGAAATGATGTTTAGTTCACAAGTTGCTCAGGGTGTAAATATAAACGAAGGAGTTGAAATGGCGGGTACTTTGTTATCCATCGCACCACTATTAATAATATACTTTATCTTACAACGCTGGTTCGTTGAGAGTGTTGATCGCTCTGGAATTACTGGTGAATAAAAAATTAAAGGAGCATTTATATGAAAAGTGCTAATGAAATATTAGAATTAGAGGCTCGTGCATCTTTTGACTTCTTTTGGAATGAAGCAAACGATAATCCAGCTAGTCCAGGTTATGGATTAATTCGAGATAAAACTACAGATAAAATGATGGCTAGTATAGCATCTGTTGGGTTTGGATTAACGGGGATAATTATTGGTATTGAGCGTGGATGGATTACTTATGATCAAGGATACGAGCGAACTCGTGGAACATTAAATACCTTTTTATATAACGCCGATGAGAGCGAAGGATTCTTCTTTCATTTCTTAAATATGGAAACTGCAAAAAAATATGAAGCATTTTATGATTGTGCTTCAATTATTGATACAGCAATTTTTCTAAACGGAGCGATTACTTCTGCTGAATATTTCGGTGGTGAAATAGCGGAATTATTTGAAAAAATTTATACTCGTGTTAACTGGCAAAAATATTATGATGCGGACCGAAATTATTTTTTCATGGGTTATACTCCAGAAAAAGGTGGATGGGGACAATGGGATCATTATGCAGAGCAACTAATGCAATATATTCTCGGGGTTGCATCGCCGACGTACCCTGTTCCTGCAACAATTTATGATGGTTTCGATCGTAGTCTAGGAAAATATGAAGATTTTGAATATCGAAATTCACCTGGTGGATCATTATTTACGCATCAATTTTCACATGCGTGGTTTGATTTCAAAAATAAAATTGATAAAGACGGAATAGATTGGTTCGAAAATTCGAAAGTAGCAACAGAAGCTGCTAAAGCTTATTGTCTAAATCACCCAGAAAAATTTAAAACTTTTTCAGAAAATTCTTGGGGTGTCACTGCATGTGACGGTCCTAGTGGATACCGAGCGTATGGATCAGCGCCATTTCATCCGAATTGCGATGCTTTTAACAATGATGGTACAGTAGCACCTTGTGCGTCGATTGGATCACTAATATTTTCACCAGTTATTGTTAAAGATGCGATGGTTCACTTTTATAATAACGTACCACAATTATGGAGCAAATACGGATTTTTGGACTCCTATAATTTAGATAAAAATTGGGTTTCAGATATGGTAATTGGAATTGATAAAGGGATAACTTTATTGATGATTGAAAATTATCGTTCGAATCTAATATATGATTTATATATGAATAATAAATATATTAAAAAAGCAGAAAAAATTCTTGAGTTTAGTACAAAATAGATTAAAAAGGTCCAGTGGCAATATTAGGATCTGTCTTTTATAAAGGATGTAATTAAATGGTTGAATTAAAACAAAAGCAGATACTAATTGATAATAAACCGGTATTAATTATGTGTGGTGAAATTCATTATTTTAGACTGCAAAAAAAAGAATGGTTAGACAGGATAAAAAAATTGAAATTATCAGGTTGCAATGCAGTAGCATCTTATGTGCCATGGGTCATGCATGAAGAAATTTACGAAGATATTGACTGGGGCAATCGACGACCTGAACTCGATTTAGCAGCTTTTATCGATTTATGTGCTGAAAACGATTTATACTTTTTCGTACGTCCAGGACCTTTTATCATGGCTGAGATGAAAAATGAAGGAATTCCTTATTGGATGTATGACAGGTATCCTGAAACAATACCGACTGGTTGGAATAAAGATAAAGCAACTACAAAAACACTCGATTATTTGTCGCCTAACTTTTTAAAAGAAGTTAAACGTTGGTATAGTTCTGTAATGGAAATCGTCCGACCACGTCTTCAAACAAACGGAGGTAATATTATTGCCTTTCAACTTGATAATGAAATAGGAATGCTATCTTGGGTGTCAAATACACCCGATTTAACCGATTTCGTCATCCAAGATTTTAATAACTGGCTAATGGTAAAATATAGCGAAGAATTAATATTGAGATATCAGGATATTGATTTTAATGATTTCAATTGGATTCGAGAACCTGAGGAGTCTTATACTTCAAAACTTCATTTTGATTTAGGTTATTATATGCGTTACCGTTTTGCTAAGTATGTAAGAACTCTTCGTAGATATGCAGAGGTTGGTGGTGTTCTTGGAATTCCATTTGTCGTTAATATTCATGGAACCGGTGCAGGTCGCGGTTTTACTTTTCCAATCGGCATCAGTCAGTTGTTTGAAACATATGCAAAAGATTCTTCATATTTATCCGGTTCAGATATTTATTTTGGCGATTTAACTATGGAAAATTTTCAAGATTTATATATCATCAATGGCTTTATGGATGCGATGCATAATGAAGATCAGCCTTTAAGCTCAGTGGAATTTAATTGTGGAGATGGAAATTTCGGCGAAACTTATGGAAATAGAACCGATCCATCAGCTGCAGACTTGAAAGCTCGCATGTGTATTGCTCAAGGAAATCGACTTTTAAATTATTACTTAATGACAGGTGGCTATAATCATCATTTAGAAATCCCTGTTAATGATGGAAATAATCGAGTGGCTTTCACAGGACAAAGACATGGTTTCGCAGCACCAATTGATCCGGAAGGAAACTTTAATTATACTTTTCCAAGAATGGTAAGAAGTATTAAAACAATGATGTCAGTTGAGGATAAAATTGCAACAATGATTGAAGAGCGAGATAATTTAGCTTTCGCTTTCGTCCCAGATTATTTTATGACAGAATATAAGTATCCACAAAGTCAAAAAATGGAAAAAATATATGCTAACATTCAGTCAAATAGAGCCTATGGTGCATGGGAAATTTTAGGTCGCGCAATGCTTCTAGCAAATTATCGTTTTGGCTCAATTGATATTCAAAATAAAAACCTTAACCCAATAGAAACACCTGTTTTAGTTTTTGCCTGTGCCCAATATTTACATAAATCTATTCAAGAAAAATTAGTTAAATATCTCGAAGTTGGTGGTAAAGTTTTTGTATATGGAGAATTACCATTGTTTGACTTGTATGGAAACGACTGTACGATTCTTATCGACTACTTAGGCTTAACCTATAATCATAATTTACGCGACGGGCATGAATTTTATTTATCAACGATCGCTACAAACTGGGCAGCTCCTAATCCAGAAATTCGCATTCATCATGCTCAAACATTCAATTTATCAAAAGGTCAATCTTTATTTGAAATTTACGGAACAAATGAAATTTGTGGATTTGACATACCTGCTGGCAAAGGAAGACTAATTGGTATGACAATGTCTTATCGTTGTGATATACCTTTATTTAAAAAAATCCTTACAAAACTCGGAACAACTCCCAAATTAACACATGATGAACCAGATCACGGAATCTTTATGACATCAACAATAAATAATCACGATGAAAGGTTTATCCATATTCTTAATCTTGATGGATTCGATAAAGCTTTTCAAATACTTGAAAATGAGAAACCAATTTTTGATAATCAAATATTTGAATTATCAGCTCGTGAAGGAATTATGTTGCCAGTAGGTGTTAAATTTGATAAAATAGAAATAATAAAATCAACAGCAGAAATTACCAATGTGGACGATTTTAAAATCCAGTTTAGATTAACGCAAAGTGAAGATACGATTACAATCAAAACCTCACGAGAAATTTTAGCAAGCAATGATTACGATATTTTCACCGAGAATGATATTAAAACGATTGTTTCTAAAAAGCATTCAAAAGTTGATAATCAACTAGAAATAACATTTGGAGAGTAAGTAAAATGCCGGGGATAAAAGATATTGCAAAAAGAGCAAATTGTTCGATTTCGACAGTTTCGTATGCCTTAAATGGAAGTTCGAAAGTCACAGAAGCAACACGCCAAAGAATACTTGCAATCGCAAAAGAATTAGACTATGTTCCAAATGGAGCAGCAAGAATGTTGCGAGCACAAGAAACAAAAATAATCGGTTGTTATTTATCAGATTATAGTGGAAGTTTTTATGGTCGCTTATTAAAAGGAATAAGAGAACAACTAAAAGAAAGTGGTTATGAATTAATTGTTTGTTCAGGTAACGGATCACGACGCTTATTAATGGAAAAAATGATGGACGGTGCGATTATCCTGGATGCCTCTTTTAATAATGAAGATTTACTTTCAATTGCCGATTTAGGACACAAAATGATCTTACTTGATCGCGAATTATCTCACGAAAATATTACAACTTTGCTACTTGACAACAAAAAAGGAGCAACACTCGCAATTGAAGCGCTATCAAAACATGAAATAGAACACATATACATCGTAAACGGACCAGCAGGATCTTTTGACGGGAGCGAACGCACTTATAGAGCAATCGAATATTTATACGAACAAAACAAAATCCCGTTCACACTCCTAGACGGAGATTTCACTAAAGAAGCGGGAAGTGCGGCAGCTGAATATATCCAAACAAAAAATCATAAAAAACCGATTGGAGTATTTTGTTTGAATGATGAAATGGCAATCGGAATATATGACTTTGTAAAAGATACAAAGCTGATTATCGGCAAGGATATATATATGGTAGGTTTTGACAACACAGAGCTCGCTTCTTACATCAGACCTACACTCACCACAATCGATTATTCGACGACAAAATGGGGAAGAATCGCATCATCAAAATTGTTAGACCTTATAAAAGGAAACTTCATTGAAAATGAAAAAATACCTGTTTCACTTAAAACAGGTGAATCATGTTAAAAAGAGCTGTTGCACAAACAAGCTCTTTTAACGTGGAATAAATATTTATATAGTGTTTTTAATGCTTGAAAATTAGCTTTTTTAATTTCTCTAAAATGAGTAAAACCACGATTATGATTAGAACTCCACGTAAAAATTTATTATCAGAAGCAAATCTTAAAAACTCCATAAATGATAAAAATAATTCGTGAATCCAATTCCAGATTGCTAACCATGAAATCATAATATTATCTCCCTTTAAAAAATTGCTTCTATTATCTATAATACAAAAATACAAATTGCTCGAACCAAATCAAAGATTGTGGGATGGCAGTGCATTCTAATTGTCCAGTTACGTCTCATTACTTCCTTGATAATCTCTTGTGGTACATATCTTGCCTACGGCAATATATCCCCCCTTCAAGATTTCACCGGAAATAGACATATTCGACTTCACTTTTTTAATTATACCATATTTCTACATTTTGTGTTATAGTTTTTATGTAAAAAAAATTTAAAAAAATAATTTTTTTCAATCGAGGGTTTTTACGCAATCCGTTTTCAAATAACAAATAGCTGGAATTTTATTGACAAAAATCGATTTAAAATATACAATAGTGATAATGACTTTAAAACAGTCCTGTGAGGCTGAAAAGAATACGATATTTTAAAATAATTTGATGATGGCGCTTCAATGCCGTTTTCCTATGCCCAGTATTCTCTTTCAGCATGATTTTGTGTATGAAAGAGGATTTTTTTATGCACATTATATAGGATAAAAAAGTTAAAATAGTGATTCAACAAAAAAGGAGTTAGCACATATGAATTACAATCGTAAATTAGTCTTAGCAGATTCTACAGTATTTCCAGGAAATGGCTTTGGATCAAGTGAAGAAGTTGTAGCAGAAGTTATTTTTCATACAGGTATGACGGGGTATGAACATATTCTAACAGATCCTGCCTATACAGAGCAAGCCGTAGTTATGACGTATCCAATGGTTGGAAATTACGGAATTAGCCAAGACGAAATGGATGCAGATTCAAACGGTGCAACTGCACTAATCGTTAAAGAATATTGTGAAATTCCATCAAACTGGCGCATGGTAAAATCAATCAATGAATACATGGTAGAAAGAAAAATCGTCGGACTCTCCGATGTTGATACTCGAGCTCTAACCATAAAAATTCGAGAAACAGGAACAATGCGCGGCATTATTGTTGACGAAAATACATCTACTGAAGCTGCTCTCGAAAAATTAAATGAAAAAATAAACAAACAAGATTCAGTAAAATCTGTTGCGCCGATAGCTAGTTATAAGGTTGTTGTAAAAAATAAAAAATTCCGCGTTGCGTATGTTGCACTCGGGGCTACGTCGCAAGCGGTCATTGAGGAGCTTGTCTCACGATCTTGTGAAGTTATTGTTATACCGGCCACTCGTTTAACAGTTGACGTTTTACAATCTATGAATCCAGATGGAATTCTTATTGGAAATGGGCCTGGAAATCCAAAAGATGTTCTCGATTTGGTTCCAGTTATCGCTGAGTTGCAAAAAGATTACTCAATTTTTGGGATTGGCCTCGGCTTTCAACTGATAGCTTTGGCAAATGGTGCTACTACTTCAAAAATGACATTTGGTCATCACGGGGCCAATGTACCTGTAAAAGATACATTCCGTAATAGAACCTTCATCACACAGCAAAATCATCTTTTTATGGTAGATAATGAATCTCTTGCAAATACTAATCTTGTTTTGACTCAGTTTGCTTTAAATGACAATACGGTTCAAGGGGTAACTCATGCTCATTATCCGGTTTTTGGAGTTCAATATATGCCAGAAGTTCATACAGGTCCAGCGGATTCAAAATATTTATTTGATCAATTTGTTGATAGCCTCGTTAAAAATGATTAGTAAAATCGAAATTCTTCATGTAATTTAGTTTTAAGAAATTAGGAGTGATTATTCATGCCAAAACGTACAGATATTAAACGCATTTTAGTTATTGGTTCAGGTCCTATTGTAATTGGTCAAGCCGCCGAATTCGATTACGGAGGTACTCAGGCGTGTCAATCTTTAAAAGAAGAAGGTTATGAAGTTATTTTAGTTAACTCAAATCCTGCAACAATTATGACAGATAAGGAAATCGCGGACAAGGTTTATATGGAACCATTAAACGTAGAGTTTTTGTCAAAAATCATTCGAAAAGAAAAACCAGATGCAGTTTTACCATCGCTTGGTGGTCAAACAGGACTTAATCTTGTAATTGAACTTGCTGATGCCGGTGTGCTTGAGGCGAACAATGTAGAGGTTTTAGGAACTCATTTAAGCTCCATTAATCAGGCAGAAGACCGAGATTTATTTAGACAACTTATGTTTGATATCGGTGAACCTGTACCTGAATCAATTATTACAACTACTGTTGAAGAAGCAGTAGAATTTGCGAATAAGATAGGTTATCCGATAATAATTCGTCCTGCTTTCACATTAGGTGGAACTGGGGGGGGAATTGTTGATAATGAAAAAGATCTACGTACAGTAGTAGAAAATGGATTGACTTTATCACCAGTTACCCAATGTTTAGTTGAAAAATCAATTGCTGGATTTAAAGAAATTGAATATGAAGTTTTCCGTGATAAGGCAGACAATGCGATAGTTGTATGTAATATGGAAAATGTTGACCCGGTTGGGGTTCATACTGGAGATTCAATTGTTGTAGCGCCTGCTCAAACAATGACAGCATTTGAATCAAATATGATGCGTGATGCGTCATTAAAAATCATTCGAGCATTAGGTATTGAGGGTGGGTGTAATGTCCAGCTTGCACTTGACCCAGATAGTTATCAGTATTATATTATAGAAGTTAATCCGCGCGTTTCTCGTTCCTCTGCACTTGCTTCAAAAGCAACTGGCTATCCAATCGCGAAGATTGCAGCCAAAGTTGCGGTTGGACTGACACTTGATGAAATAATCAATCCAGTAACACAAAACTCTTATGCGGCTTTTGAACCAGCGATAGATTATATCGTAACCAAATTCCCGCGGTTTGCTTTTGATAAATTTGTAACAGCGAATCGTCGGTTAGGAACGCAAATGAAAGCGACGGGTGAGGTTATGGCGCTTGGGCGTACATTTGAGGAATCGGTGATGAAAGCCATCCGTTCTTTGGAATTAAAAGTATTTCATTTAGAGATGGACCATTTAAAGCTTGCAACAGATGACGAGTTATGGGACCGTTCCGTTAAAGTTGATGATGAGCGTTTGTTTGTCGTGGCGGAATTATTAAGAAGGGGTAACTCTGTTGAAGCAATCAATGCACATAATGCAATGGATATTTTCTTCTTAACGAAATTAAACAATATTGTAAGTTATGAAGTTATTGTGAAAAATCATCCTGGCGATATTATTGTTTTAGATAAAGCAAAACGTCTCGGGTTTTCTGATAACTGGATTGCCAAAGTGTGGAATACATCAGAGGATGCGGTTTATGATTTAAGAAAATCTTCGGGTATCACGCCTGTTTATAAAATGGTAGATACTTGTGCGGGTGAGTTTAAATCTGTTACTCCATATTTTTATTCGACTAGAGAAACATTTAACGAGTCAATACGAACTGAGAAACCAAGTGTTATCATTTTAGGTTCAGGTCCAATCCGTATTGGTCAAGGGGTGGAGTTTGATTATGCGACCGTCCACTGTGTTAAAGCGATGCGCGAAGCGGGATATGAGGCAATTGTTATTAACTGTAATCCAGGAACAGTTTCTACCGACTTCTCGAT
>JGI24703J35330_11748529_pt1 | contig 18692 bp, 19 predicted proteins | sample TergutNt197P1_FD_35330 | JGI IMG/M metagenome (IMG submission 35330) | reverse complement strand
GCCTTGCGTGCCTCCAGCACGCGGCGGTTTTTGCTCCTTGTCTTGCGACAAAAATCCTACGGGAAAATTCGCAAGTTATTTCTGAACAGTTCCTAAGAGAAAATTATTCTGACTGAAAGGGAAAAAGGAATTCCGGCAGAGACTTTTCGATTTTGTTAATATTTTCATATTCTTCCGGATAGTTTTTGAACAATTGAGTTTGGGACGTCGCCTTTTCCAAATTGAAAAACTCGCCTTTCCGGCTATGCGTTGCCCCCTCCCCGATAAAATCGGCAAGGGTTTTTATAGTGTTGTCATAATCGTACACAAGCGACTCAAAATTTAACAATAAAACATCTTCCCTGTTTGCAAACGCAGGCATGTTTTGCCGAGTAATCCTGTAAAAATTAATAAAATCCTCTACATTTTCCGTTGGCACAAGTTCCTTAAACCCTAAAAACTTACGGGCATATATATAAACATCCCGTGGGTCGCGGTTTACTATTATTGCCTTGGGATTTTCAAAATACTTAAAACATGAAACCGGGTCTGTTGAATGAAAGGGCTTGTTTAAAATGGTTACTTTGTTTGAATCTGCGCCTTTTATGCTTAAAATGTCAGTAATATATTTTTTTGCATGAAAGTCGAAATCTTCAGGAAAAATCGAAATCACGCATGGCGTGTTATATAGTGATTTGTATAGTGAGGTTACTTTATTGTTGCCAATCCCCGAGTGTGAAATCATCTTTAAAATTTTCATCGAGTATTTTCGTACAAGCATCCACAGTTTTTTCGGGTTTTCATAATCCAAGCGACGCTTTTTGTTCCATTTTATCTGTATAACAGTGTCTAAAAAGTTTCTTGTAAGAAACGAAATCTCTTTATTATTTGAAAGATGCCTGAAAAATAACGTTGTGTCAATTAAATTGTCAACCAGCTGTTTAAATCTTGTGATTGCAATATCACTTGATTCAAAACTGCCAAAATGGTTTAACTGGGTGTCAAGATTTCTAAGGCCATCAGGCCGGTTTATTATACGAAATTCCCCGGCAAGATACTTTGTCCCTTCAAATTCACATAAAAGGTTGCACAGCGCATCGCTTCCCGTATGATGGAAACCGCAAACACCGATAGTTGGTTTTATGGCTGCTGCGCTGTTTTCATTATTTGTTTCCATATAACCACCTCTGTTTTTATTTTTTAGACCTGTCGTATAACCCCGAAACGAAAATTGCAGCATTAGTAATGCGGTGCAGCAGTTGGACTGTCATTAAGGGGCTTGAGAAAATCAACTATTCAACATCACGTAATTCTTTAGCCCAATCAGACAAGCCATTTCGCATAATCAGCTCAGGCGGTACATTATTTATTTTTGCATACTCGCAAAAAGTAGCCCAATCCTTCTTTGTGATGGCAACCTCTACCTTGGTCATGAGCTTATCAAAATGAGGATTCTTAACGGCACGTTCAAAATCTTTTTCGTTCAACTCTCTAATCATTTGGGATATCTCCTTTCATAAAGTGCAATTACCGGTTTGCCTAAGTTTTACTCGTTCTGTTGGTATCATCTTAAACAAAGTTTCAGGCAACGCTTTTACACTCAAAACCATTTCAGACATAGGCAGTAACCTCTTCTCTGTTTTTCAGATAACATCTGTCTTCATCTTCGTAATGTGGTTGCTCCGTTTTTCTCATTATTTATTTCCATATAACCACCTCTGTTTTTATTTTTTTTAATGTAATGCGGTGCAGAAATTTACATAAACCAATTAAAAACATTGCCTGCTTGAATGTTCCGTTACCCTTGTTTAGAAGCCAATTGTTATTTTTTTGCGAAAAAGCAACGCCATTTTTAAAACCGATATTGCATTTTTTTAATAATGACATAATACGTCTGTTTGATTGCAAAAAAACAGAGCCGAAGTTTCTTCCGGAGTTATCTTGGTTGGCCTCGCAAAATTTAAGCCTTTCCTCGATTGCGAGGGAAGAAACATCTTTATCCTGAGGGGCAAAAATGAAGTCTGCCCCCAGAATAATGTCGTTTGTTTTGTGAAAGACAGATTCACGATATTTGAAAGCACATTCATCTTTATGAAGTTTAATTTTAGTTCCATTTCTAATCACATAAACAGACTCGATATAATCGCTCACAGATTTTTTTATTTTTTTTCCTCGCCCGGCGTTCATGTAAATTATACCACCCACTAAAGCCGGAAGTGAAAACAAGTATTCAAAGCCTCCGTAACCGCAGTCGTTAACAAAGCGTATGAAATTTTGGATTTTTACCGACGCACCGCAATAAAAACTCCCGTTCTTATTGTCAATTATTTGGGCATCCAAATCCTTCATAAAAACTACATGTTCAAAAATCTTTTTATCATTTATTAAAAGATTAGAGCCCCCCGATAAAATTAAAATGTTATTTTGCCCTACTTCTTGAATAACAGAAAACAACTCGTCAAAACTGCACGGAATATAAAATTTTTTTGCAACCCCGCCTATTTTAATTGTGGTGTATTTTGATAGGTTTTCATTTTCGAGTATCTGCATATGCCACGCGCCCCTTAACTGCTGATTTTTATAAGTGCCTCTGTCAGCATAGTGGATGATGTATTTTCTGTGCGCGGGAAAATTACAACATCCACTCCTTTGGGCCCCAACTCGCGCTCTACTTTAATCATCATTTCGCTTCCTTGCCAGTCGTTACCTACGCACACGCAGTCGTACTTATATTTATGCCATGCCAGCACTTTATCTTGAATTTCTTGAACCACAACTTCATCTACATATTTAATTGCCGCAACAATTGCAACCCTTTCCTCGAAGGGAATTACCGGCTTTTTCTTTTTATATTGCATCACTAATTCATCGGTGCTTACACCAACAATCAAATGCTCACAGCACTCTTTAGCTTTTTTGATTATATTTAAATGGCCGATATGAAACAAATCAAACACACCCGTTGTATAACCAACTTTATATTTTTTCTGATTTTTTGACATGCCTTCGGCACAAAAGGATTCATTAACATTATTTTTCACACTTATAGTCCTTTCTTTTTGTGAAGTGGTGAGCGGGTCATAAACATTCCGCCCTCTGCTTTTATTTCCCCCTTCCACCTTACTTGTATGATGTTATCCAAAAAATCTTCCGTTATCTTTTCAATTTGTCCACCTGTAGCCTTTGCCAAGCTTTTGTTTTATTTCAATAAACTTCTGAATCTTTGTATAGCAATCACACTAACCTTATGATAACGATAGGAGCTTAATTGATGCTCTAAGTCCATCAACCCGTCAGAAGCTTTAATTATATTAAAATTCAGGTTGTCAAAAACTTGCGTTTCGTCAAACTCATGTAATAAATCCACAAACGCGCTGCTTCCGCTGGAAAAATATCCACAAACGCGCTGCTTCCGCTGGAAAAATATCCACAAACGCCAACTATTGATTTCATGATAAGCCTCCTATTCTGTAATTTGCGCTCATTTTTTATGAAGCGGTGAACGATTCATAAACATTCCGCCCTGCGCCTCAACATCAGGAAAGTCTTCAAACGGAAAGAGGAATTCCGCAAGCTCTAATTCTAACTTTTTCATATCCTCTTCAACGCCCGGATATTTTTTGAACAATTGTGTGTTGTTTCGAGACATAGCGGGGGAAAATATTTCGCCTTTACGCACATGGTTTTTTATCTCCAAAAAATCTGCAATTTGTTTTACGCAGTTTTCGTAATCATAAATCAAAGATTCAAAATTAACAGTTAAGATATTCTCATTTGAGTTTAAACTTTCATGTAATAATCTGTAGTATTTTGCGTAATCGTAAATGTTGTTTGTTGGTATTTTTCTGTCTATGCCAGCATGTTTCAGATAATTGTTAATAAACAAATAGTGGTCGCGAGGGTCGCGAATTACAACTATCGCCTTTGAATTATCAACGTATTTAAAGCAAACCGACGGGTCGCAGGCATCAAAAAATTGATTAATAACCGTAACCTTATTTGTGTCAATGCCCATTATTTTAAATACATCACGAACATAATTTTTTGCATGAAATAAAAAGTTTTCGGGCATTTTTGCCATCACAATTTCATTTGAAAAAATTTTATAATAAAGCTCTACAAACCAATTTATTTTTATATTTCGTTTATATAATCTGCGAATCATTTTTCTGTATATGGATTTTACAATTGCATAAATTTTTCTCTTAATCGGGTTGCCGCCTCTTCCAGCACTGCCCGTCCATTTCAATTGCACTAAGTTTTCTATAAAATTGTTTGTTATGTTTGAAATTTTTTTATTCAATTCTTTTCTTCGTGCTTTAGAAAGATGGTAAGCGTTAAATTTCAAGCCCTTAAATCTTGATATCGCGCCAACACCAACCATATGATTACGATTTGAATTTAAATAATAATCCAAGTCTGCAAGCCCGTCTGTCCGGTGTAGTATTGTTAATTCAAAATCATCAATAACCTGAGTTTCCTCAAATTCGTGCAATAAATCAACAACTGCGCTGCTTCCCGTTGAATGAAATCCGCAAACACCTACAATTTTTTGCATCGTGAACCTCCCTATTGTAACGCATCTTTTAAATACTTCAGTGAATGTGCGCGAATGTTGGCCAATGCATCATTCGGTTGCGTCCAATCAATCGATTTTTCCAATGAAGAAATTATTCCGGCATTGTCTTCCGCCAAACGTTGGTTAAGATGCAGGCTGTTCAACAAGTCTGTTACCTTATTTTTTCCACGCTGAATTGTAATAAATTGCCTTTGCATAATAATAGAAAATATACTGCCGTGGAAAGTGTCGGTAATTACAAAATCTGCGTTTTTATAATATGAAATAAAACTCCACGGCTCTTGCGGAATTTTTATTTCCCCCAACTTAGCAGCAGAAGTTGTGAAGGATATGATTTTGCGGTTTGTTTTTTTTGCAAAGGCGAACAGTTCATTTTTTGCTGTTTCTGTTAAAGTTTTAAACATATAAATTAGAATGTAACGCTCTGATACAGGTGTCACTGTGTTAAATTCCTCATAATCGTCCGCGCTCAATAACAGCGCAGGGTCGCATACCATAGTAATCGGAATGCTTACCAACGGCGCGATTAGATTTTTTGTATGCTCATCGCGAACACTTATGGATTTAATATGTTCAAGACTCCCGGTGGTGATGCCGTTTTCGGCAAGCATTTCCGGTGTGGTATTCGCGGCGCAAGCGGCGTAGCTGATTATTTTTTTACCTTTAAACGGAGTCCCCCAAAAGATTTGTGCATTTTCCCTTTTTGCCTCTAAATCCCAGATAATATCACTACCAAGAACAAAACAATCAACCTCAGACAAGTCATTTGCTGATAACTCTTTAAATCTTTGGATAAATTTTATAAATTTATGGTATCTGTAAATTTTTCTTGCCGCGCCTGAAAAATTTAATCTAATAAGAGAAGATGAAACACTTAAAAACAGCTTCCGTTTTTTTAATCCCGGGCTGATATATTTATGAAAAAAAACATCATTATTTTCAGAAAGCACTTTTTGTAAGGCGTATGCCTGAAATGCACTGCCGGGGTTTCCGTTGCGATAAATTGTAACAATGCATACAGTCATGAATTATATCTCCTTGTGTAAAATTCCATCAAAAAGGATTTCCCATTTTTCCGCTACTTTTTCCACTGAAAACTGTTCTGCTTTTGTTGCGGCGTTTTGAGCCATTCTTTTTCTTTCGGTGTCATCGGATGAAAGTTTCAGCATTTGCGCGGCATAAGCAGATGTGTCAAAAGGTGCGACAAGTATTCCGTCCGAGCCGTTTTCGATAAGGTCTATGGAGTCCACGTCCCACGCAATAATGGGTAAACCTATTTCAAATGCTTCGGCAATCACATTTCCGAAACCCTCGTATCTTGATGTCATTAAAAAAATTGAAGAATTTAATAGATAATCATTCACGTTGTCAACAAATCCGGTTATGGTAATTCTTTCGCATAAATCAAATTTTTTTATTAAACTTTCAACTTCCAAGCGAGAAGGGCCGTCCCCCACGATTGTAAGTTCCCATTCTGCATCAGTTTTTGCAAATTCATTAAAGGCTGAAATTAATAAATCAAAACCTTTTTGTGCTACAAATCGTCCGCAAGCAACAAACATTTTTGCTTGCACTTTGCTTTTTTCTTCGCTTACAAAACTGCGGGCATTGGGTATTACGCAAGTAGAAATATTAAGATGTTTATCGTAGTTTTTTTTCATATCATGGGTAAGAACAATGCACTCATTAATATTTTTCAGGCTCTCTTTAAAAATTTTTTCCAAGCCCCAAAAGCATGAGGTTCTGCCGCCGAAATATCGTTCATAAGGATTACGCAACCACGACACGGTTTTCGCGTTTATTTTTTCCGATATATAACTTAACAAAACTGTATTGTATACCGCCACCGCAATTACCATATCGTAGTTTTCATTGTTAATCTGCGTCGTAAGTTCTTTTTGCAACTTTGATGGAAATGTCAGCCAAAACCACAATCTGTAAAATACTTTTATATTTGCCAAACCCGTTAGCCTTAATATGTTTCCTAAAATTCTTCGCCTTATAATATAAGAAATTCTCGATTTAAAAGGGGTGCAATTAATTAATTTAACTTCGGGAGAAAGGGGATATGGGCATTTTTCTGCATACTGTTTTCGCGGACGCAATCTTGCTTCTATTATTGTTATATCATGCGCCTTGCATAGTTCATTGGAAAGTGTAGCTTGCATTCGCTGAATACCGCCATGTGAGTGAATGCTGTTTAATATAAAACACAGTTTCATTCGTACACCTCCACTCTTAAACTATAGCAGTGTTTACGGCAGCTTAAGCCAACTTCCTAACAATTCGTCTTCAGATTTTTTTGCAAAAACCATCATTCCACCGGAAGGGGTAAGCGTCAATTCTGATAGTATTATACGGTCACCTACCACATATAAATCAACACGAAGAAATGAGTACGTCGATGAAATCGTTTCTGACAGTTCCAACATCTCGTCCAACTTAGCAGGCCGTGGAGGCAGCTGCTCAAAATCCTTGTATTTTAAGCTTGAAACAGAAGACCATTCCCAGTTTACCGTGAGAAAACTGCGGTTTGCTGAATTTCTGTCTGTTAATCCACGCGAAACAGATACTAACCTTGCTTGCCCGTTAAAACAATAAATCTTATAATCAGTTAAACTTCCTGATGCATCCTCCAGATACTCTTCTGCGATAATTCTTGGTTTAATATTCTTATAATGCCACTCCCTGTGCCTCCAATAAAAATTTTTGCGTAACTTTTTTTTAAACCATTTTCTTGTACTTTCAATATTAAACTTGGATTTATCCTTGCACACAATCACACTACCGCAGTCATGCGTGCATTTTAATACAAATTTATCAGGAAGTTCGTCGAAATTTATGTCTTCAAACTCCTCCCACACTCCGTACAAGTTAACTAAATACTGTTCGCCAAAAGCATCTTTTATATACTCCCTTACTCCGTACTTGTCGGCCAGTTGCGTATACAGGGGGTTCTTGTCATTTAATTTAATCCATTGTATCTTCTCATTGAATGCTTTAGGGGATTTTAAATTAAGTCTTCGGTGCAGTATCAAAAAGAATCTAAGTTTTGTTGCGGTTTGGTCTGAAAAGAAGTAACAATATTTTATCGCTTCTGATAAAATTTTTAACGGATTTCTCACAACACTATTAAATCTGCGCAAAAATCCGGTCATTTTTACACGCTTCCTTCCTTGGTTGGTTTTCTTTTTTTAAGAACCATTTTACGAATTATGCCATAAATAATAACAATTACATCGCGATAAAAGATAAATGTAATAATTGCTGTAACAACTGCGGCAACACCAACAACAGATAATGCATAAAGAAACCATGAAAAAAGCGACTGTGTACCCATACCGGGCAAAAGCTGCACTAATAAAACAATTAGTAAAGCCGAAAGCCCTGCCACAGATATTTTTTGTACAAAAACCCAAAAACTGCGTTTTGCGATGTGTTTTGATGCATATGCATGAAGCTGTAATGTGCGGAACAAAAGGGCGCATAGCGAACCCATAGCCACACCAACCAACCCAAAAATGTGTACAAAAATCAGGGATGCGATAATATTAATTATAACTTCAACTATTGCGCCGTTGCGCGTTTGTTTATAATGGCCTGCCGCACCTACCAAAGTTTGCGCGGGTACACGGGCAGTATTAAAAAATTCAGCTGTGCAGGCAACAATTGCAAACATTGGGCGATAATAATCTACATCGTACACGCCCGTTGTATAAGCCATTACAAACGGAACAATCAATATTGCTGTACATACAAACATTGCTGCCGACGCAGAGTACAATATAAATTCATAGACGCGCAAACCTTTTTTTAGTGATTTATGCTCGCCTTTTGCAATCATATTTCCGAAAGGTGCTTCCATGCCTGCGCCCGCCAAAGAACGTACAATCACCCTAACCATACGAATAATCATAAAATACACCACATAAACTGATACTTCCATGATTCCTAAAAAAGCAGTGAGTATGATTATGTCGATGTTTGACCGGGCAAAATTTGCAAGTTTTTGCGCAAAAGCATCCCACCTTTGATTTATTGCAACATTATCTGGTTCTATATTGCGAATGAGCTTATATCGTTTTTTGACATAAATATATATGAACAACGGATTTATAGCAAAAACAAGCGAACTTGCAAACTTTATAACTCGTATTTCAAAGCCTGCAAGAATCAAGGCCGCGGCACATGCAAGGTTTAAAAAAATGGTTACTGTATGGCAAAGGGTTGAGACGTACTTTCGTTGGTCGGCACTTAAAAGCGTATTGTATGTTATGCCAAAGAAATAACGTACAAAAGTGCCTATGCCCATAATCAGCGAGAGCGTGGCAACAAAAAGTCTGTCGAAATCATCGCCCACCAGCATAGGATAAAATACGGCGATGCCAAGTAATATAAACAAAAAAAAGATTGCAACCTTGCGCATGAAAATTTCTGTAGCGCGCATTATTCCGCTTATTTTTTGCGTATCTTTTTCCGCCAAAGGCTTGTACAATGCGGCGCGGGTTACCCCTGTAACGCCCGCCGCAAGCAGAGAGATATACCCGATAAACTGCCCTACAGAGGCGATTACCCCATTGTACCCCGAGCCAAAATGGGTTAGAACAAGGCGCGGCAAAATCAACCCCGATACTATAACCGCAAACTCATGAATCAAATTTGCTATAGAATTAAATGCCGCCTTTTTAGCTCTCATTCTCGGCTACGTCATCTTTCGATTGATGCTTAAAACATGCTTTCTGTTGCATCTTAAATAAATGTTTAAGGCGCGCATGGTTAGCTTAGCACCAAAAATTGCATAAAACATGCCTATAATTTTTACCTCGCTTCTTTGTGCATGTTTAAGCACAAAAGAGAACTCTTTCATTGCTGCAAAATCGCTTTTTACTTTTTTTTCAATAGCGGTATTGTTGGTAAGCTTGGGCATTCTTGCCATCATACCAAGCCAGTATGCATATTGCGATGATAAAAAGGCAAGCAAACACTTATTTCCTGGGGTTAATAAATTAATTTTAAAATGATTTAATAAATCTTGCTGTGCGCGTGCGAGTTTTGCTAAGTTATCCTTGTTGCCGACGGTGGTAAGCGATGCAGGGTTTGAACGCCGAAACGCCAAAGCAATCATATTATATCTGTCGCAAGATTTTACATGCTTTATTAATTGTGCGGTAAAAAATGCGTCACCAAAACGATAAAAGTCTTCATTGAAAAAAATTGATTTCTCGTGGATTAAATTTGCACGAACAACCTTGGTGTGGCACACTGCCGAAAAAACCGATGCTTTCCCGCTTAACAAGGTCATTAATGCGGTTTCTGCAGTTTGTTTATATATTTTTTCACGCGGGCAACTTCCCGTTTGAAACACAGGGCGGGAATCCTCGCTGAAAAACTCTTTGTATTCGTATGATAACATATCCGCGCCGGATTCTTCAAGCAAAGAGCTTATGTCGCTTACTATGTCTTTATCGAGAAGATAGTCATCACTGTCCATAAACATGTAGTACTCGTCGGCAGAGGGCGGAGAGTGCTTCATGCCTGTGTTGCGCGCCGCATTTACTCCGGCGTTTTCTTTGTTTATTACGATAAAACGGGCATCTTTTTCGGCATATTCTTGAATGATTTGCGGCGAATTGTCTGTGCAACCATCGTTGATTACAATGATTTCCATGTTAGGATATGTTTGTTTGCTTGCCGATTCAAGGCATTCTCGAAGAAATTCCTCTAATGTATTATACACGGGGATGATTAATTTTATTTTATTGCCCATAATCATCTCCCGCGTTGGTTTTGGTAATAGTCGATTATATCGTCCCCTATAATCCAAATATGTGCGTATTCGGATTCATGAATTTTAATGGCATTTCTGCCAACATGGCCTGTTGGGTGGTCTTGGTCGGAGATTACGATGGAGTTTGCGGTTAATCGCCGGTTTTCCAAGGCATTGTTTCTCAAAGTGCGGGTAACAGAGAAGCTCATAAAGTTTAACTGCCCGCGGCTTTGAAGCGTAGCCTGATACGTGCCGGAGCCGGACATTGAATCGCTTACTACATACAAACTGGGGAATTGGTCATGCAAATCACGAAATTCTTCAAGCTCGGAACGCGGCTGACGCCAATGGGCGAAAAAGCTGTTGTAATGGGAGCGACTGCTTGTAAGTGATGTGGCATTTAAGGAAAAATATGATGCATAGATAAATAATGCGGCTAATACAAGGGGCACAAATACCTTTCTTTTGCGCTCGGTATACACCAGAATTACAGAAACGGCAAACACTGCCATAGATATAAGGATTAACGGGCCATGGTTGTGAAGCCGCGTACTTGCACGGGCTTGCATGGGTGTTGCATTGCCCAAAAACGGCAGTATATCCGGTATAACCAAGGGGGTTACAGGGCCTGTAGATGCCCCTTCCCAGACGGTAAGATTAACATAAAGTGCCATCGCAAGAAAAATACCTGCAGTTATACCTGCATATTTTATCCATGTTTTATATGTGTATTCTTTGCAGGTGATAAAATACAGCCCCATCATCACTGCGGGCAGTGCCGAAAACGAGTGATATCGCCCGTAGAACCAGAAACGACCGCCCCTGCCCAATGCCGTACTAAGATTATGGACAGATGTAAGCCCCACAATAAAGCCCCAGATTATAATACTGAAGATTACTAAAACAAACACGCCCTGCTCTACGGGGATGTTTCGCGGTTTTTTATTTTCCGGCACAGATTTGGAAAAATTATCTTTGAAAAAGTGCCATAAAAACACAACCATAAATACGCCGGCAAGCAAAAGAATCAAATGCGTTGCCGCAATAGAATAATAAACCCGCGCTACAAAAAGTCTGATGAAGTATAAAAACCTGTCTAAATTACCAAATGTTCTGCCAACGCGGCCTATACTGCTTTCCAAGGTATTTCCGGGTATGCCCCGGGCTACAAGCACCCTGAAAAGATTATCTATGAAAAATTCCTTCAAAACCATGTCGATTACAAAAAATATACCCAAGGAAGCAGCAAGCGAAATATAGCTTACTATTTTCTTTTTTAAAAAGATGTGTGCAATAACCGCTGTTACGACAATTGCGGGTATAAATGCCAAGCCAATCCCGTGAGAGGCGTACGCAAACACGGCAAAAAAGCCCAAAACAGCACTGTAAAGCCATAGTTTAAATGTTTTCCCTTTTTCCAAAACAGTTAATTTTGCAATGATATAAAGGCATATAAACATTACAAAATGTAATGTTGTCATGTTGGAAAGCAATTTGGAGTACAGCACAAAAGAAGGAAATGTGCCAACTGCAATGGAGATGAAAATACGTGTAAGCGGGTCTTTTACATCCAGCACTTCTTTTAAAATCTTGTATGTGAAAAACGGAATAAGCGAAATTTGCAAAGATTTAAAAATAAGCGAACCTACATATACATGGCTGATATGGTCAAAAAACAACATTACAAACCCGATAAACGGGGAAAAGGTGTACCCGTGATACCACGCCGAGCGATATCCCCACTCCTCGCCGCCGCTCATCCAGTTTCCGATGGAAAGCACATTGTACTCTGATGTGAAGTAAAACGGTGCGCGGTGCATAAACGAAACAATTGAGTGCCCGATTACAAACAGGAAAAAAATCGCCCACTCATTATCAAGCGTAAAATTAAATTTTTGTTTCCTTGAATTTTTCATTTCCGTCTGCCCCTTTTGAAACTTTTACAATAGCCACCAACGCAATATACCATATTTTGCGGAAATAAAGCAACAACTTACCTTCACATTTTGCATCTTACATACAGAAAGCCGCAAGTTGCGCGGTTCGGGGTTGAATGGCCGGGCGTTTATAAATAAACTGCGAGGGGGGTGGGAATAGTATGACTATGATTCGTGTAAATAATCTGGAAAAAACATACCCCGGCGCAACGCCTGTGCGTGCAGTAAAGGGGATTTCCTTTAACGTGCGTGAGGGGATGCTTTTTTCGTTTTTGGGAACAAACGGAGCGGGCAAGTCTACAACGATAAATATTCTTACGACCTTGCTTGCAAAAACTTCCGGCTGCGCAGAAATCGGCGGCTTTGACATAAATTCGCAAAGCGAACGTGTGCGCGAATTGATTGGCGTGGTTTTTCAGGAAAGCGTGCTTGACACGTTTTTGAGCCCCGAAGAAAACCTTAAAGTGCGCGGAAGTCTGTACGGCTATAAAGGTAAAACACTTGATACCGCTGTTGCAAATGCGATAAATGCCACGGGCATTAAAGAGTTCGCAAACCGCCAATACAGGCATCTTTCCGGGGGTCAGCGGCGGCGTACCGACATTGCGCGTGCGTTAATTCACACGCCGAAATTACTTTTTTTGGACGAGCCTACAACCGGACTTGACCCAAAAAACCGGCGTGATATCTGGCAATTAATCCGCGATTTGCAAAAAAGCACGGGCATGACGGTTTTTCTTACAACGCATTACATGGAAGAAGCCGCCGAAAGCGACGATATTGCCATAATCCACAAGGGTGAAATTAAAGCGCAAGGCACACCGGGGCAACTTAAAGAAAAATATGCCCGTGACATTTTGAAGCTTGCATTATCCGACGGCACACGAATTGAACAAAATTTAAATCGCACAACCGACGCCTTGCCCATCATAGACCGGCACCGCGAAAAAATAACGCACATGGAAGTAATCAGCGGCACCTTGGACGATGTTTTTCTGAAAATAACAGAAAAAGGGTGAAAAATGTTAACAAAACGCATGATTTTATTATTTTTCCGCAATCGCACACAGGTGCTTTTTTCACTTCTTGCGGTGATTATAATTATTGGGCTGTATGTAATATTTTTGAGTTCCGTAATGGAGCAAAGCTTGCGGACATCGCTTAATCTGCCGGATGACGTATCAACAGGGGGAATAATGTCGGGCTTGATTTTGGGCGGAATGATTGCGGTAACAAGCGTAACAAGCTCGCTGGGGGCGTTGGGCAGATGCGTTGCAGACAAAGAAAATGCTGCCCGTGATTTTTACACAAGCCCTCTGCCCCGCTGGAAAATCATACGCGGATACATCACGGGTGCGACAGCGGTTGGGCTTATTATGACCATGACCGCGCTGCTTATTTCTGTGGTTTATTTAAACATTCAAAATGTCAGGTTCAGTCTTGAAACATATGCGTTGCTTGCAGTTACCGCTGTGCTTTGTTCGCTTGCGGCAAATGCCATTGCCTTTTCCCTTACTATTTCTGCCAAAAATTTACACGCTTATTCGGCATTGTCAAATGTTGTGGGTACGCTTATCGGGTTTCTTATGGGAATTTATTTGCCGGTCGGCCAACTTCCCGAAGCGGTGCAACATCTTATTCGCCTGTTTCCGCTAAGTCATGGTGCAAGCATGTTTCGCCAACTGTTGGCCGACCAACAAATGATTTATTTGGATGCGCCGCCGCAGTACATCGAGTACCTTAGGGTATACTTTGGCGTGGTTTTTGAATACGGCAGCTTTACAAGCAATTTTTGGGTATCTGCCGCCGTGCTTGTTATTACGGCGATTGTGTTTTATGCCCTCGCTTTGCTTAGAATAGGAAAACTTTGGGAATAATGCGCAGGTAATTTTTACGCCGCCTTGCGCTTATAAATTTGAACAGCTATGACAAAAGACACAATTGTTATGCCAACACACCAAGCAATCGCCATGGTTATACTGTTGCCCGGCGGGGTATCCAAAATGATGGCACGCATTGCATCTATGATGGGTGTCATTGGTTGGTTTTCGGAAAAAACCCTTAACCAGCCGGACATGGATTCTGTAGGCGCGAAACCCGAGCTTAAAAAGGGCAGAAAGAACATAGGAAAAATGCTTGTAGCCGCGCCGTCGGCGGTGGAAGAAAGCAGCCCGCCTATTACGGCAATCCAAGTAATTGCAAACATAAAAAGAACAAGAATGCCCGCGATAATCAGCCAACCGGTAAAGCTTGCTTGAGGCCGAAAGCCGATTATAACAGCAACACCGATGATTATTGCAGTAGTAATAACACTGCGAACAACGGACGCAAGCACATGCCCAATCAGCACAGATGATTTTGCAATGGGCATCGAGCGAAAGCGGTCGATAATACCTTTTTTGGTGTCGTCGTTTACGGTAACAGCGGCGGCCTGCATGGACTGCGCGACTGATTGCATGATTACACCCGGCACGATGAAATTAATGTAATTTAAATCCCCAACGTCCATTATTCCGCCGAAAACACTGCCGAATACCCACATCAAAAACGCAGGGGCAATTATTGAGTTGCCGAGAAGCGCGGGGTTTCTGAATGAAATGCGCATACAACGCACAAACATTATTGTTGAATCTCTGAACACTCTCATTCTGTCACCTCGCTTTGTTGTTGGGCGGTTTTTTCGCCAGTTTTTTCGCTGTTTTTTTCGCCAATCAAGGTTAAAAATACATCTTCCAAGGTGGGGAGAATTTGCGTAAACTGGGCTATTTCAATGCCTGCATCGGCAAGCACCGTCAAAACATTTGCAAACTGAGCCGCGCAACCGTCTGTCATTACTTCAATTGTGCGGGTGTTATTTTCATCAAAGGTTACAGGGTAGTTGCCAAGTATTTCTGCCGCTTTTTTTGCGAAAGCCGATTTCTTGAAAGAAAGCTGAACTCCGCCACGCGGAAGCATGGTTTTAAGCTCGTCGGGCGTACCTTCGGCGGTAATTTTTCCATTATGCAAAATCGCAATATGGTCTGCCAGATATTCCGCTTCCTCCAGATACTGCGTTGTTAAAAAAACGGTTTTGCCGTCGCCGGATAATCCCTTGACCATATCCCACATTGCAAGCCGGCTTTGGGGGTCAAGCCCCGTTGTTGGTTCGTCAAGGAAGATTACCTGCGGGTCGCCCATCAGGCTCATTGCAATGTCCAGCCTGCGGCGCATCCCCCCGGAATACGTTGAAGTTGCACGGTCTGCGGCATGTTCCAGCCGAAAAGATTTTAGCATTGCGGCAGATTTTTCTGCCGCATTCGGCAAATGTTTTAATGCGGCGATTAATTTTAAATTTTCGCGCCCCGTAAGCACTTCGTCCACGGCGGCATATTGCCCCGTCAGGCTTATGCACTCGCGCACCTTGCCGTCTTGCCGCGCAACATCGTAGCCGCAAATTTTTGCAGTGCCGCCATCCGCCTTTGATAATGTAGAAAGAATTCGCACCGCCGTTGTTTTCCCCGCGCCGTTCGAGCCAAGCAGCGCGAAGATGCTCCCTTTTTTTACGTTAAAATCTACGCCTTTTAAAACGTGATTTTTTTTAAATGATTTTTGCAACCCTTTTACAGAAATAATGTTTTCCATATCTACACCCCTTTTCATTTTTTTCGCCATGCCTTCGGCACAAATGGATTCATGAAATTTATTTTTCGACATACCTTCGGCACAGTCGCCTGAAATTTATTTTTCACATTTGCAACCCCAAAGTATCCACATTTCCCATGAATAAACTTGCAATTTCATCGTCTATTAAGGGCATCCCAATGGCTTCAAATATTTCCGTCATCAATTCCCCGCGCTCTATAAGCTCCCGGTCGGTTGCAGGGAAAAGGTTCGGCATTATCCAGTGGCTTGTCATAAGCATTGCAATTTCAGAATACGCTTTCGCGCTGCCTTTTCTTATCGAGCCGTCTGCCATACCTTCTTCGACGATTGGCTCTATTGCTTTCGCGGACGATAATAACTGCTTGTGCCGCTCGGCAAAAAAACGCGGCTTTTCTAAAAGACCTACAACTTGGCTTAAAAGCGCGACATGTTTTTCTTCTGCAACATTGGCGGCCAGGCTGTATTTATACAGAAGCTTTAAACGCTCTAAACCATTGGCAGCATCGGCCTGCATTGCCCTATCGAGGGGAACTTCCCCCCCGCCAAGGCTGTTAAACAACGCATCAAGCACTTCCTCTTTCGATTTAAAATGATGGTAAAACGCGCCGCGTGTAAGCCCGCCAAGGTTTTTAATGATATCAAGCACTGTGGTTTCTTCGTACCCCTTATCAAGGAAGAGTTTTAATGATTCTTCCATGATTTTTTGCCTTGTTTCATCAGGATATTTATTTCTGGGCATGGAATTCACCTCACCTTCTAAAATTCATACATGCATCATGTATCTATTTTAACAAAGTTTTTCCCCCTGTCAACTATTAACCTCCCGGCTTGCACAGTGCGGTACAAACGGGTATTATAATGTTGGGCAATCCAAAGCTGGTTTTCGGGGGTTGCCTGTTGCGTCTACATTTTTGAACGGAGGTACGGCATGGGAACTTTAGGATTAGACATGGAACGCGGTTTATTTTTGGGCATTGATTTCGGGACAACAAATTCGGTTGTGAGCATTTACAATTTTACAGAGGGTGAGGCTCAAACCATTCCCATTGACGGCTCGAACATTTTTCCCACTGCCATTCAGTTTGAATCTGACCCGGAGGATGAAAATAAGCTTTCGCGCATATTTGGCGTTCAGGCTAAGGAAGCGGCAATAATTTACCCGCTTTCCACCGTGCTTTCGATAAAACGATATTTAGGAAGCGAACAAAACCTTGTTGTTTCCGTGGATGATAAAGAATATAAATTTTCTCCCGAGCAGATTGCAGGGGAAATTTTGGGATATTTAAAGCAAAAAGCCGACGAATACGCACAAGAAGAAATGGGTATTTCCGGCGAATTTTCCGGCTGCGTAATAACCGTACCTGCAAACTCTACCGACAAGCAGAAAAAAATGACCAAAGACGCGGCTGTTTTTGCGGGCTTTGACCCTGAAAACATTTATTTGCGGTTGGAACCTGCCGCGTCTGCAATTTCCTACGCCGTTAACGAGGAATCTAACAAGAAGGTTCTTGTTTACGACTTCGGCGGCGGCACTTTTGATGCCTGTGTGCTTGAAATAAAAGTTGAAGTTGAGGGCGAACCTACAATTTCTATAGTAAGCACCTATGGCGACAATAACCTTGGCGGAAACGACGCAGACAAGGTAATAATGGACATTGTGTACGAGGAATTTAAAAAATTAACAGGCGAAGAAATAGACCTTTTTGACGAAAATGCCGACGACGGCGTTTCCAAGCGGCAGAAAAAAGTTGCCCTTGTGCGCTTGCAACAAGCCGCAACCCAAGCAAAGGAACGCCTAAGCCAAACAAAATCTACAAAAGTAACCCTTGCCCCACTCATCCAAGAGCCCAGAATTGTGAACATTAATATGGAAATAACCCGTGAGCAATTCCTCACACACAAGCGCGTTAACGCCCTTGGCGACTCACCTGAAATCTTTGAAAAATTTCGCGACAAATCCGTAAGCGACCTTATTGACGAAACCCTGAACTGCGTCTCTCGTTGCCTTGAAGCCGGCGGCCTTTCCGAATCTGAAATAGACGAAATTTTCCTTGTGGGCGGCAGCTCGTCCATCGTTTACGTAGGCGAAAAAATTACCGAGCGTTTTAAAAAAGAACCGTTTAAATCACGCATATCCCCCGCGCTTTCGATTTCTCAGGGCGCGGCACATTATTGCAATATGATTATGATGCCCACCGTTCGCGGGCCTGTTGTTCAAGAACGCACAATACATCCGCTGGGCCTTGAAATTGCCGGCCGTCGCTTTATGGAAATTGTACCCGCAGGGCAGGATATTCCCAAAGACGGCCTAACCATTGACGCCGCAGAACCACTTATGACCAACCATGACAATGTAACAAGCATGGCAATTGTTGTATACGAAAACACAATGCCCGCCGACGAAAAAAACCTTTCTGTGCATCGCGAGGGAATGAAACGCCTTGCAGGAACATCCTTGCGCGGCATTCCCCAAGGCGTGCGCGGCCAAGAAAAAGTACGTGTAATCTTCCACGTTGGCCAAGACAATATGCTTAAAGTTACCGCACGCAGCCTGTCCACCGATGGCGCGGTTACAGAGCTTTCTGTTGATGAGTTATACGCATGAACAAGACCTTGAGGGCTTCGCCCTCAAACTCCCACCCGCTTTTTGAAAAAAGCGGGGCAAAAACTTTAACTTTGAAATCAAAAATTGTGCGTACGCACGATTTTAGGTTTTATGTTAAAGTTTTGATGAAACTTTTTCAAAAGTTTCTGGGGTTTGGGGTGAAACCCCAAGGTTTTGACCTTC
>JGI24703J35330_11748530_pt1 | contig 18702 bp, 12 predicted proteins | sample TergutNt197P1_FD_35330 | JGI IMG/M metagenome (IMG submission 35330) | reverse complement strand
ATAAGCCGAAAAGAACAATAAGATTAAAATAATACCACCAACAATACCACCAAGTAGTAATGGATTGGTTAAAATTTCTTCCATCATAAAAACCTCCAATATTTTGTAGTAGCTACAGTATACCATATTATGCGACAGATTTCCACAAAAGAACTTAAATTCTTAAATTATCTTCATAAAAAAATCCCGATTTCAAATAATCGAGATCAATCTGCTATTTTATCGATTTGAATCATCCACATCTCTTTAAAATATACCATGCCCTGCTCATTTTTTCAAAGCCTCAAGCTCCTCCGCAGTAAACTGGTACTTCGCCATGCAAAAATGACAAAGAGCCTCCGCTTTCCCATCTTCTTTTATCATCGCATCTAGTTCATCATTACCTAATGAAACAAGCCCTGGAATAAACTTATCCTTACTGCAATTACACTCAAATGCAAGTGGCAAAGTTTCGAGAATTCTAAAATCATGTCCCCCAACCAAAACCTGCACCATGTCCTCTGGCGTCAACCCATCCGCAATCATATCAGAAATCGTCCTCATATTCGCCAAAGCCTTCTCCAAAGCAACAATCGTCTCCTCACTCGCATTAGGCATTACCTGAATAATAAACCCACCTGAGGCTACAACTTTATTTTCCGGATCAACCAAGACACCAAGGCCAACCGCTGAAGGAATTTGCTCCGACTGAGCGAAATAATAAGTAAAATCATCACCAATCTCACCTGTTTGAAGCGGCACCTGCCCTGTGAAATAATCCTTCAGTCCCAAATCCTTCGTCACATATAAATCGCCATCCGTACCAACCGCCATACCGACATTCAGTTTCCCAGAGTCATACTGGAAATGAACACGCGGATTAGCAGCATAACCACGTACCTTCCCCTGTGCATTTGCATCAGCTAGAATTAATCCAATCGGTCCACCCCCATTAATTCTAACCGTCACTGTTTCATTTCCTTTTAACATACTCCCCATCATAACAGTCGCGGTTAATGCCCGACCAATTGCAGCAGCAGCCGTTGGATAAGCAGCGACATTTCGATTGGCAACCTCTACTAAATCAGTCGTTCTTGCGGCATAAATTCTGATTTCATCACTGAATGCAAGTGATTTAACTAAATAATCTGTCTTCATTTACAAAACCTCTTTCATCCCAAAAACAACTCCCTTAGGAGTTGCTTTTTGCTAACTTATCTTTATTTCTAATACTAATTCACTTAGCAGATGTAGCTCTTCATGCAATTACTCATCTACTGGTGAGTTTAGTAACCTATCGGTGAGCTATCCGCCTATTGGCGAGTCGAGCCAATCGCCACCAATACGTCCTTCTGTATGCGAACCACCAATACGGGTCTCTTGACGAATTTCAGCTTTTTCTGCATCACTCATTGTACTACCTTTGCCATAATCCGTATCTTCAAGTCGACCTTTTTCAACCAACTCGTCAATTTGCTCCTTGGTTAATGTTTCCTCAACTAACAATGTTTCAGCAATTAAATTCATCAGAGATTGATGCTCTTTTAGTGTCACTGTTGCTAGCTGATAACAATCATTAATGAGTTCTGCCACAGCATCATCAATTTTAAGTGCTAACTGGTCAGAAAAGTTTCTTGAAGGTGCACTTGTATAATCACGCCCTAAGAAGACATCTCCACCACGCTGTTCAAACTGGATTGGACCTAATTTACTCATCCCGAACTCAGTCACCATCGCACGAGCAATACGTGTTGCTTCTTGGAAATCGTGAGAAGCACCCGTTGTGATTTCGCCAAACGTCAACTCCTCAGCAACACGACCAGCAAGCAAACCGGTAATACGATCTAATAATTCTTGCTTCGAGCTTAACATTGTCTCCTCTTCTGGTAACATCATTGCATAACCACCTGCACTTCCCCTTGGAATAATAGTTACTTTTTGAACAATGGATGCATTTCTTAGCTTCACCCCAGCAACCACATGACCAGCTTCGTGATAAGCTACTGTCTTACGTTCCTTTGGTGTAATAACCCGAGATTTCTTAGCGGGCCCCATAATTACACGGTCGCTAGCTTCATCAATGTCAGGCATTTCAATTTTTCTGCGATTTTCACGCGCTGCAAGTAAGGCTGCCTCGTTAAGGAGGTTTTCCAAATCAGCACCACTAAATCCAGGCGTCCGCTTTGCAATATTTTTTAACTCCACATTACTTTCAAATTTCTTATTTCTAGCATGAATCTTCAAAATTTCTGCTCGACCCTTCACATCAGGTAGTCCGATAATAACCTTACGGTCAAATCGACCAGGCCGTAAAAGAGCAGGATCTAAAATATCAGCTCGGTTCGTTGCGGCAATGATAACAATACCCGAATTCACACCGAAACCATCCATCTCGATTAATAACTGATTTAATGTTTGCTCGCGCTCATCATGACCACCACCCATTCCTGTTCCACGCTGACGACCAACAGCATCAATTTCATCAATAAAAATGATACAAGGTGCTGTCTTTTTGGCAACAGCAAACATATCTCGGACACGACTCGCTCCAACACCGACAAACATTTCCACAAAATCTGAACCTGAAATCGAGTAAAATGGCACACCAGCTTCACCAGCCACCGCACGTGCGAGCAGGGTTTTCCCTGTTCCAGGAGGTCCTGTCAAAAGTACCCCTTTTGGAATACGAGCGCCCATTTCTTGATATTTTTTAGGATTCTTTAAAAAGTCAACGATTTCAACAAGCTCTTCTTTTTCCTCGTCATTACCTGCGACGTCATTAAAGGATACACCCTCTTGTTTAGACAACTGTGCACGGTTATTTCCAAAGTTGAATGCTTTATTATTACCACGTTGAGTCGAACGAAGCATAGTAATGATCACGACAACCATTACCCCTGTAAATAAGGCAGACACTAAAAATGTCCATGGTGTTGCTGGCAGTGGTCTTGGATTGAAGGTGACATTATTAGCTAGAGCTAACTCAGTAACGAGCTCTAAGTGAATGTTTGTATAAATATTCACGTAAAACGGAGCTTCTTCTTCTCCATCTAACCGATCTCCGAGCACGCGTGACATGGCGTCATTGTTGTCACCAGTAATCGGTCTTACTGTGATCTCGTTTATATGTCCATTTTCTATCAACTCAATAAATGTGTTTAAATCAATTTCTGGCGATTCTTGTGGACCAAATCCCGATCCTTGAAACATAAACAACCATAAACCAACGGCCATTAATAAAATAATAACCCAAGGGCCAAACGCACGTGGTCCCATAAATAATGGTGATTGTCCTCTGTTATTTTGATCATTATTATTTCTTGGATTTCTATTCTCCATTTTAAAACCTCACTCACTACTCATAAATTTCCAACCATAAGTCCTCACTGGAATTTGGTTTGTCTAAACAAACAGGCGATTTTTTTAGACCTGGGATCCAAATGATCCGATCATTCGCATCCGCAATTATCGGCCAACTGTCGCGCTTGTAAATAGGCACTTTGGCATCAATCATAATTTTCTTCACCGAAGCATGTCCATTTTGAGCTATTAGTTGGATACGGTCACCTGAGCGTCGATTGCGTACTGTTAAAGGCAGACGTATACTATTATAACACAAATGCGTGTCTTGTGCTTCATTTTTTTTACTTTTTTCGTCAAAACCATGATTTTTGAGCATTTCTCCTCGACTTTCAAGGTTTTTCCCCTGCTTCAAAACTATTTTTCGACCATCTGGTAGTGTATTTTCACAATTCATTTCAATTACGATTGAAAAATCGTGTTGCTCATTATCGCCTTTAGAATGGAAAAAGAGATGGTCGTATGATTTACTCACTATCTTATTATTTCCAACATGACAAATTCCACTCGCTGTGCTTTGATTCAAGAAGCTTTTTAATTCGATAAAAGCACCATGGGTCAGCTCAGGAAGTAACCTTAAAATCAGGCGTCGAAAAAGACTTGGAGAAAGGTTCATAAGCCAAGATAAACTTAATTCATAGCCTTTTTCATCTTGCTTGATGTTTGTCATCAGTTGATCAATTTGCTGATTGAAATAAGCTTCGTCTTCAATTAGATGATCACTTAATTGCCGAACGTGACAGGTGATGTTTGGGCGCTCGGTTATTAGGTGAGGTGTGATACGTTGTCTAATTCTATTTCTTAGATAATCATCTGATTTATTACTCGCATCTTCATTGAAGGTGATAGCATTTGTTTGGGCATAATCATAAATTTCTTTTTTTTCTATTTCAATCAATGGTCTGATGATAGACATATCTGCGATGATACCTTTTGGTCTGATACCAATTAAGCCTGCTGGAAAATTGGTTTTCATCAATCGATCAAGTATGGTCTCTAAATGATCATCAGCGTGATGCGCAGTTGCTATTTTACTTGCTCGATACTTACGGGCCACTTCTTTGAAGTAAACGTATCGTGCTTGACGTGCATAATTGTGGAAATTCCCATAAAAATTGGGACTGTCAGGATAAACTAACACTTTTTTTTCAAAGGGAATGTTATACTTAGTAGCAATTTGTTGAATGAGTTTTGCATCAAGGTGAGATTCAACACGCTTTGCATGATCTAGATGGGCAATGATCAGTTTCAAATCTAGCGCTTTGGCAAATTTGACAAATAAGTCCATTAAAACCATGGAATCAACGCCACCTGAAACAGCCAAGACGATTGTTTCGCCATGGCTGATCATCTGATATTTTTCAATGGTCTTTTGGACTTTTAGTTTCATATGGCGACTGTGACTCCTATTTCGACAATGGGAAAATTTTATATTCCTTCTCACCACTTAATTATATCACATTTTGTAAATTAAATATGAACAAGTCTCAGATTTTTTATCTCACATTGCGAATTGGCTTATACTCGGCTGTAACAACCATCATATCATCAGTGATGTTTCCTTTTGAATGGCTTATTGTATAGTTTAACAAATCTTGTGCCATTTTATTCACATCCACATCTGTATTTCTGATAATTCTTTTTTCAAAAAGGTCGGTGTTGGAAAAAATGTCTAAAATACCATCGCTACACATAATAATCGTATCTCCAGGCATTAAATCAACTTTCATATGACCGATTTTAGCACCTTCAACTGCGCCAAGTGGAAGACCTGGCATTTCTATTTTGCGTACTGTTTCGCGTCGTAGCAAAAAAGTGGAAGTTGCAGCTTGCTTATAAATATGGGCTCGCCCATTTTCTTTGTCAATCATGCATAAATCCAAGCTAAAAAATCGCTCTTCCGTGTTACTTTCTTGTTTCAATTCTGCGATAACCCGTACAGCTTCTGCTACCGGGACATCAAAGTTAAGCATACATTTCAATACGCGTAGCGCCAATGAGCTTTCTGTATGGGCAAGCTTCCCATTACCCATCCCATCGCTGATCGCAACGATTGTTCTTCCACTTTGGAAATTTTCACATAAATAGCTATCTCCTGAGAGCTTGCTCCCATTTTTCCCAACATAAGCAACACCATGCTCAACTTTAAAATTTCGCGAGGAAGTTACATCTATTTTCAATGTTTTATTTCTAACCTTATCGATATTAATTTTCAGTGATTCGCCAAAGATTCTTTCAAGCTGACTTTTAAGCTCCCCACTTAGCAAAACAGGAGTCGGCTTTTCAATAATAATGCTTAGTTTCAATAGTCGTGGGTATAGACTTCTAATCCTAACTTCATTCACATTAACCCCGATGATTTTCATATTTGTTTTAATCATTTCAATTTGACTTTCAACATCATAGCGATCATGCAGCATTTCAGAGATGGTTCTATTTAAGCAAAGAGAGAGTCCGTCAAATAAGGTTGATGTTTTTACAATCTTACCGTCACCGACAAAATCATTCATAGATTTGATCAATTGCTGAAAATTGACCAATTGAATAAAAAATTGACTAATCATATATTTATTTAGCTTTTTCCTTGAAGATGCTGTCCATGCGTCTTCATTTTTGATTGCAAATGTTGATCTAACTTTTCTTGTAAGTTCCATTGTATTTCCCCCGCATCATTTCTGTTATACCGACATTATAGCATGATCTACTTTGATTTTTTGTCGTATTTTGAAAGAGACAAACAACTTTTAAATAAATCGACAGACGAAAAAAAAGTAGAAATTGCCTGAATGGACAAAATCTACTAATTTATGCTAGCAATGGCGATAATTCGACATTAGATTAATGATTTTACATAATGGTATAGGGTACGAATCATTGCACCTGTTGCGCCTACTGGACCAAGATCATGAATTTTCTTAGTGTCTGCTGTTCCAGCCACATCAAGGTGAATCCAAGCTTTATCCTCTTCAACGAATTCTTTTAAGAACGCAGCCGCGACAATTGCACCAGGTCCTGCTGGAGCATTTTTAAGATCTGCGATTTCACTCTTCTTAACTAATTTTTGCTCCGGTTTAAATATCGGTAATTCCCATACAGATTCGCCTGCTTCTTCTGCAACCTCAAAGAAATCAGCCATGAATTCTTTGTTGTTAGTAAACGCACCTGTTGTGTTATCTCCTAATGCTCTAACAATGGCGCCTGTTAAAGTTGCAGCATCAATTAAATGTGTTGCTCCTTGCTGTTGAGCGTAGGTAATAGCATCTGCTAAAATTATGCGCCCTTCTGCATCGGTATTATTAACTTCTACAGTCATTCCATTGAGCATGGTAATTACATCTCCAGGCTTTATAGCGTCTGCACTTACCATGTTATCAGTAGCTGGAATAACTAGCATAACATTAACAGGTAATTTTGCATAGACAATAGCATTAAAAGCACCGTAGACTGTTGCTGCTCCACCCATATCACCGTGCATACCATACATAGATGCGGATGGCTTTAGTGAATAGCCACCTGTGTCATAGGTAATTCCTTTTCCAATAAGTGCCAGGACATCGCCATTTTCTTCTCCTGCCATATATTTAACGGTTATCAGTTTGGGACTTTCTATCGATCCTTGATTTACACCAAGAATCCCTCCCATTCCTAAACGTTGCATATGACGTTTTTCAAGAATTTCTGTTTCCAGACCATGCATTCCTGCAAATTCTGCGACCGTATTGGCTAATATCGTCGGTGTTAGTTTATTAGCAGGAGTATTGAGCAAATCGCGCGCCATACTAGTAGCAAAAGCAAGCAATTCACCTTCGCTTACAGCGCTATGGATATGGTATTTTGATTCAATTTCTATGATCAATTCTTCTTGAGGCTTTTCATTTGTTTTTAGGTGATATGGTTGATGCACAACAAGATGATATGCCTCAGATGTTGCAAACGCGAATGCGCTAATGTTAACGTCTTTTGGTAAGAACGTATCAAGTAAAATAGTCGCGTCATAGTTTAATTTTTTAATGACATTTCCTATTAATAATCGATGCTGGTTAACATCATAATCTTTTTCTTTTCCGAGCCCCACAATGTGTACAATATCATGATTTTCCCATTCTACCGTTATTGTGGTAAGCTCCTTGTAATTTTTGGCTTTTTCGTGGCTGTCTGCAAATTTATCTAGGACTCCATCTAGCTGTTCATTGAGCTTTTTGTATGTTCCAGTTTTGAAATCTTCAAAGATTCCAATCATGACTGATCTCATCTTAGCCCCTCCTTCCTCTACTTCCTCTGTTAATTATTATATTATTCCACGATATCACTCGAATAAATCGTCCAGTTTATCATTTGGCAAGACGATTTCAACTGAGTCATCATCTTCATCTGTTTCCTCGTTTTCTTCTTCTTTTTCATCGAGACGTACTTCTTTGTCAGTTATTGTTTCTTCAACTTCTTCAAATTCGTCAACCATTTCAGATTCATCAGTATCCTCAAGTTCTATTTCTAATTCTTGAGTAGATTCAGTATTAGAATTAGTCTGTGCCACTTCTAACGATGTGTCTGTTGTAGGTTCTACTACTTTTGGCATCTCTGTTTGAGTTGGTTCAAAAAACTCAATTTCATTAGATTCCTCTACCTTAGATTTGCCCACTATTTTAAGGATGGCAAGTCTAAGCGCAAATACCGCAATCCATAGTACAATCACAATCGTTATTAATATTGGTAGGTTTCCAGAGAATACCGCTGTTGCCTGTCCAAGTAAGTTGTTTGAAGATGTAACTTGACCGATGATATTATCACTTGGGACTATATCATTATTACGGAACTGATCATTATCGCCTCTTAAGATAAATCCAATCGTATTCCCAGCAGCATCTGTTTCAACCTGATAGATGCGACGGGTTGTGTTTCTTCCCGTTTCTACATGTGAGAACGTAACAATTTGAGCTGCTTGTAAATCATTTACATCTACTTCTGAAATTACAAGCAATGCATCTCGCCTAATATCTGGTTCCATACTGGCTGTTTCTATTCGCAAAACAGAACGTCCAAATAATTGAATAGGATCTTCCGTATTCACGCGTGTAAGAATGATAAAGAAAACTGATAGGATAACTACAACAAAGAAGATAAGGTTAAGTAATATTCTTAGGGCTGATGGCTTTTTTTTTACTTTTTCAATCTCAGGCTGCGATTCAGTATTAACAGTTGATGATGACCTAAAAGATTCCACTTTTCTTGCTTGGTCTTGTTCATTAGTTGGAGTTTTCGTTTCTTTTAAGTCTGAGGACTCTATCTTTTCAACAAAAACTTCATCATCATCTGTTTTTAGTGCCAATACAACTTCCTGTTCCTCAGGTTCCTCATCCTCTCCTGCAGGTATTTCTGTCTCAGATGTTGTTTCAGTTTCCATAGTTTCCGCAAATTGGTCAACATTTTCTGCTTGGAATTTAAAATATTCAAGGCTCTTTTTAAAATCGTCCGCTTTACCTGCTAGTTCCAGACTATTTGCCTGATTTAGCTTGAGAACTTCATTCATCTGGCTACTATAATTTTCCAATTGCCCTGTTTTTTCTAACAAGGATGCACTTCGAATTTCTTCTTTTTCGATGGCTTCTTTTATCTTTTGATTTTCAGAGACTGCACGCTCATTTTCCTCAACTAATTGCTCATAATGATTTTTTTTTTGCTGCAATATTTCTTGCTCGTTAGTTGTATCTAATTGCAAGCGCGTTGTTTCCTCAATTAAAACTTTATTTTTAGCATGTTCCTCTTCCAATAATTCTTTCACTTGATCGCTTACTGTTTGCAAATTGCTAGCCATATCGATAAGTTCTGTATTTCGAACTTGGCTTTGCGTTAATGAGGATTCAATGCTAGATATTTCAGTTTGTAGCTGCTCAGTGCGCTGATCTAGCTTAGCTTTTTTCACTAATTCTTGTTCAAGCACTTCTTTGACTCGGAGGCATTCGATAAATAAAAGTTCGTTTTGGGTAGCCAACTCTGAATTGTTCTTTTTAGCCTCTTCTAACAACTGGTTAGTTTCATCTTTTTCTTTTAGACATTGCTCAACATTTGCTTCTAATGTAGTATTTTGATTTTGTTCTTCTTCAATCAATAGCTTAATTTGATCTACACTCACTGATAATCGAATGGTTTCCTCTGTTAGCGATTGATGCTGATCATGAGCTTGATCTAATTCAGCTTTTATTTGTCCACTCTCTAATGCCAATGCTTCTTTTTGCTCAAGCAATCGCTGATTTTCGAGTTGCTCTTGTTCTAATTCTTTTTGCAAATCATCATTAGCTTCGGCTAATTTGGCATTTTCAGCTTGTTCTTGCTCTAAGCATGTCTTGATGTTTTCACTAGAGGTACATAATAGCTCGTTTTTAGCCACAAGCACTAACCTTTTAGCCTCTTCTTCTTCAATCATTTCTCTTGCTTCAATGTTTTGGGAAAAGAGTTGTTCATTTTGTGCTATCAACGCTAATTGTTCATCTTTCACATGCAACAATTGTTCTTTTCCTGCATTAAGCTCATCTATGCGCACGAGTTGTTCTTCAAGTTGTTTTTGCGTTTGCTCATTTTCGGCTGCAATTTCCTCAGCTTCTTCCGTCAATTCCAAAACTCTTGTTTGTTCTTCTGACAACAATTCCGAAGCTTGAGATCCTGCTAAGATAAGTGCTTCATTTTTTTCAATCAAATCCTGACGACGAGTTTTTTCTTCTTGAAGTAAGGCTTCTGATTCGTTACATTCTTTTTCTAATTCTGCAATTTTCTCTGCTAATGCTTGACATTGCGTTCTTTCAAGGATGATCTGTTCATTAGCATGCTCTGTATCGGCGACAAGCTGGTTTAATTTTTCAAATAGCTCCTGGTTTTGAGCTTGTTCTTCTTCGAGCGCCTCTTGTGCTTTTTCGTTTTCAAGCAATAATTCACTCGCTTCTGTTTGCAATTGTTGACTACGTGCCTCAGCATCGGTTAATAGTTCTGCAACGCGTGTTCCAGCAACTGTTATCATTCCATTCTTTTCACTAAGCGCTTCGCATTCTTCGGTTACCGTTTCTAGCGTTTTTCTAGTCTCTTCATTTTGGGCAAACAAGCGATCGCGTTCTTGAGCTAATTCTAAACATTTATTTTTTTCTCGCTCAATTGCTTCTTCTATTTGCGTGATATCGGTAGACAATTCGTTTGTCTTTTCGATTAATGCCTGATTCTGTTGTTGTTCTTGCTCTAAGATCTCTTGTACTTGATTGTTTTGGGAAATAATAGTTTCTGTATTTTCAGCTAACTCAACACCACGAATTCGTTCTTTTTCCAAAAGATTGTTCACTTCTTCGCTAGCACCGATTAATTCTTCGATTTTATCAGTCAACTCTTGATTTTGCTTTTGTTCTTCTTCAAGTAGTTTTTGCGTTTGTTCAGTTTCAAGTGCGACTTTTTCGCACGCATCGACTAATTCATCATGACGAGTCTTCTCATACTCAATTAATTCTTTATTTTTTACGCCTTCTTCTTGTAATTGTACTTCTTTATCAATCAGTGCTTGACTAGATGCTTGTTCCTTTTCAAGTAATGTACGAATCTCGTCATTATTAGCAATAATTTCCTCAGATTTCTTAGCAAGCTCTGCGTAGCGTTCCTTTTCAGCCGTCAGGAGTTCTGTAATTTGGTTATTGGCCGTTGATAGTCGTTCAACTTTTGCTACAAGTTCAGCAGTAATGCCTTCTTCCTCTTCCAAGACTTCCCTAGTCTGACGGTTTTGAGAGAAAATTTCTTCAGTTTTTTCAACCAGTTCAGCATATTTTTTGTTCTCTTGTTCAATTTGTGCTTGAAGTGCATCATTTTCTGCAAATAGTTTATCAGTTTTTTCAAGTAGCCCCGTGTTATCTGTTTGCTTTTGCGCCAGCGTTTCTTTGCTTTCTGTGTGCATGGCAAATGTTTGAGCATATTGAGCTACTAATTCTGAATTTTTTGCCTGTTCAGCATCCAACACCTTATTGTGTTCTTCACATTCAGTCAACAATTTTTCTGAATTTTTAAATAATTCTGTATTTTCAAGATTCGTCTTTTCTGCAACGCGCTTTAATCGTGCATTTTCTGAAACAAGTTGTTCAGTTTTTTCGATCAATTCATTGTTTTGAGTTTGTTCTTGTTCTAATATCTCTTTTGCTTGATTGTTTTCAGAAAATAATTGCTCAACCTTTAAAATCAGATCAACATTACGCGTTTGTTCAAGTTGAATCAACTCATTTGCCTGTAGCGTTTCTGTGAAGAGTTGGTCAGATTTTTGGATGATTTCTAGATTTTTTGATTGTTCCTGATCTAAAAGCCTTTTAACTTGACTGTTTTCTGTGTAGAGCTGTTCAAATTTTCCAACAAGTTCCGCATTTTTAGTTCTTTCATCAATCAAAATTTCTTTGATCTCGTTGTTGTCTACAGCTAGTTGACCATTTCTGCCAGTTAGTTCTGAATTTTTGATTTGTTCTTGTTGGATCATTTCTCGCATTTGAGAACTTTCAGCAAATAGTTGCTCAAATTGGTCTGTCAATTTTGTATTTTGCACACGCTCTTGCTCAAATCTATTAGTCAACTCGCGATTGCGTTCTTGCTCTTGCCTTAGTAAGTTTTGAGTTTGAAAAGTTTGCTCTGATGAAGTTCGTGGCATACCGATAGAAGGTGTGATCGGCTGCGTGTAAAGCGGACGATCTGTTTCCTCATATCTGCTATTTCTTTCATTTTTAAAAGAAGGCATTACTCGATTTCTTTTTAACGTTGGCTCTGGTTCAAATCCAGACTCGGGATTCATATGCATCTCATTTGTGTAGCTACCGCTTGAATCGGTTGTAAAAATGAGATCATTAAAACGCTGCACCAAGCTAGAATACCTAATGGCTGAGCTATAAGAAGCATTAAGTTGGGTTAAAAGCCCACCTGAAACAACGAGTTCTAATCGCAGAACCTCTGTATGTTCTAGTTTGACTCTTACACCTGAGATAATTCGAGCTGTTCGGTCAATTGCCAAATAACTCGGCACTCTGTAATGCACAGCAAAACCAGCCTCAGACTCTCGACGGTCTAAAACTTCTGCTTCTAGAAATTGATCAAACAATCTTTCGAAGATTGGGTCATTCCCTTCTAATAATACGCTTATCGCTTTATGTTCAAACTTTTCATATGTCATAATCACACATCCTAAACCATTTGGAAAACAAATTTATTTTCAAGTTTTATATGCTTTGCTTCAGCAATTTCACCTAGGTAAATTCTTCCGCTCACACTTCTGGTTACCATTATACACCTTTTTGCGGCAAATGAACAGTGTTTTCTTGTCAAAAATAGTCTCCACACTGTATTTTTTGAGACTTTTTTAAAAAATATACAATTTTTGGACCAAAAAATTAAAACTGAAACGATATTTTACCGTTTCAGTGTGATTTAATTAATCTGATTGCGAGTTATTTTAGAGTGGATTTATCCACGATCCTGGTTGCTCGGGTACTTTAGTTAGATTTAACATGTCATTTGAAACATTAAAAACAATATAGTCACCCGCTAAAAGAGTAACAAGCTGATTCTTTTTCGCCTTAGCATCTACTGCCGTGTAGTATCCAGCGGTAGGTAGTTCAAGTTTGTAACGTTTTTCGACAGTTGATTGCGAGATAGTAGGAGTGCTTTGTAGCCTCGGATCGATCCAACTGCCTGCTTTTCCAGAAACTTTTGTGATATTTAACATGTTGTCGGCGATATTGTAGATGCTATACTCACCTGCTAGTACCGTTACGCGTTGGTTGCGGTTTTCTAACGCATCTGCTGCCGTGTAAAAACCAGCAGTGTTGTTTATAAGGGTATATTTTTCACCAATAACTGCAGGCTTTGTTTGTGTTGTCGGTGTTGCTGATGTTGCAATAGAAACTGTGTTAGGATTGATCCAGCTGCCTGGATAGCCTTTGGTTTTGGTGATGTTGATCATGCCATTTGCAATGTTAAACACCCAATAATCACCCGCTTCTATGTTAAATCGTGCATCACGCCCTGATGCTGCATCTGCGGAGGTGTAGTAGCCCATTGTATTTGTTTTTAGTATGTATTTATCTCCTACTTTCATAGCAGGTGCTTTTACCTCGTCTATTTTTTCTTTTTTTACTAGTTTTAAATGTTTGATGAGTGTGTCGCTAACCGCTTTGGCGTAAGCCTCTTGCCCTTTTGATGAGGTAATTATTGGATGATCGATGGTTGAATCCATAAAGCCCCCTTCAGTCAGTATTGCTAGAATCTTTGTGTCACAGGTTAAAACATAAAAAGCAGCAGTTTTAGCACCTCGATTTGCGATACCTGTGTTTGCCGATTTTGCTGATGCCATATCAGTGGCTATTTTCTTTTCAATTTCATTTTTTCGGTTTAAATTATAATATACTTCCACGCCACTGTGATTGCCCCATTTGTTGTTATAGGCGTTGTGATGGATAGATACAAATGCATCAGGCATGATTTTATTGGTTCTATTAACACGTTCAGCTAGTGAAACGTCTGTTTTGCCTGTTACATCGTCAATTCGCTGTATTGTTACTTCATAGTCAGCTAAGTTTTTGGCCACTGCAAGTGCTACTTTGTTATTTAGTGTCCACTCGTAGATACCATCTGGTGTTTTATTCCCAGCAATCCCAGTTGCATGTCCTGCGTCTAAAGCGATCTTCTTTGCCATGTCGATTATCCCCTTTGATTCATTAGATAAAGAGTCCTAGATGAAAGGTCTCCTGCTATATTTTATGTTGGGACCATCTTTTTTGCATGGTTGATTCTAATGCTTTTGTTTTTTTCATAAATTAGAGTTGTATAGTTTAACCCAAATCGGCGAAACTATAGAAGGTGTCGATTGCGACACTTAGACGATATGTTATAATTGAGGTGCTTAAATGTTTAGTGAACATAAAATCATGTGTGAGAATAATCAGTCTGTACTTTACTTATTCACACAACCATTTGATGCGAGTATGGCGCTCGTAAAAGGAATTTTTGAACACCTTCATGAAGATGTTTTACTCGATTGGGCAGATGATTATTTGGATGCTTATGATGTCTCATTTGTCGGCGATGTAATTAGGGTTGTTGCAGGTTCAACTATTGTGAGGGACTTATCATTCCCCCTTTATATGAAAAAAAGTATTGCGATTCCTGAAGCAAAAGTTTTAGACTTTGCAGGATTTCGAAAAAAACTTAAGCAGGGGTGATTTTTAATACTAAAGGGCATTTTGAGCACTTTCCCCATTTTTGCCACAGTTTGACCAAGATTATTCCTAACTTTATATGGTACAATTCAGTCAGTTCTATTTAGAGAAACTCCTAGATCTATAAAATATAAACGAGGTAACCATTATGAAAATAATCAAAAAATTGATGCTTGCAACTTTAACATTTAGTTTATTATTCACCAGTTCCATTGTGGCATTTGCGGAAGTAGATGAATTATGGGGAGTCCCATTCCTTGCCTATGGAGCTTCGCTTACTGGGTCGCAAAAAGAAATTATTTTAGAGATTTTTGGGCTCGACAACCTAGAGGAAGGCGTTCATTTTGATGCGATAGATGTGGACGGGAATGATTTGGTTTATTTTTTAGGTCAAGGAAATCCTAATGCTCAGATGCTTTCTTCTGTTTTAATTACCCGCCGACCTGCTGGAAGTGGGGTTGAGGTGGATATTTTGACGCCTGATTATATAACGCGTGTAACAGCTACACAGTACGCAACAGCGATGATTACTGCTGGTGTTACTGATGCTCTTGTTGAAGTTGCGGCTCCAAGTGCGGTGACTGGTGAGGCTGCATTAACCGGTATTTACAAGGCATTTGCCGAGCGAGGTGCTGATCTGGATGAAGATCGCATGCTTGTTGCTCAAGAGCAGCTCCAACTCCTTACTAGCATTGCTAATGACCATGCTGATAACCACAACTTCGATTCTCATATACTTGATCAAGCTGTGATTGAAATACAAAGTGAATTGGCTAACCACTATCAACAAACCGGTCAATTAGCGACGCCGGAAGAAATTGGCGCTATCGTTGCTGATATATTGGAAAATAACAATCTTGATGATATTTTAACTAGTGATCAAATCACCCGTCTTCGAGGGTTTGCAGGTAATTTCCAATTAACAGATGCGATTAATTCTCCTGACTTCCGCGATCAGCTTAATCAATTAGGCAATCAGATCGGAAATATTATTGGTGATTTGAATATTAACCTCGATAATATCGACCGTGGAGCGATTGCTACATGGTGGGATAATATTGTGAATTGGTTTAGAAATTTATTTAATTAATCCTCAAAGCCCGGTGTTTTTACATCAGGCTTTTTTGGCGCTTAAGAGTCCATTTTATAAGAAAAAAAGCAAGTCGCACGGACTCACTTTTAAAAACTAGCGTAAGCTTCTTTCATTACTTCAACCATTTTATCACAGAAGGCTTCGAATTCGGGGTCTTCTTTTTGTAATTCAGGTTGAGACAAAATGTTTTGAATTATTTTTGCAATTGCCTGATCAAATCGCATTGTTGCAACGAAATAAGGTACTAATCGTTTCACTTTTGAATTATCAAAGATGACAGTTCGCGCTTTGTCACCAAGCAATTGACCTTCATAATCATAACCATACTTTTTGCCTGCATGAACCAAAAGATCTGTCGGCACATATAGTGGCTTTAATTTAACCCCTAGCTGCGCGGCAATGAGCTCATGAATTTGCGTCCATGTGAGACTTTCGTCGCTTGTAATATGGATGGCTTACCCGATTGCATGTGGATTTCCAAGTAATCCAATGAATCCTTTAGCAAAATCACTGTTATGCGTTAGCGTCCACAAAGATGAGCCGTCCCCTTGAATAATCACAGGTTTTCCTTCTATCATTCGCTTTAAAACCTGCCACGACCCAAATTCGTAATGTCCATGTACACCAACAGGGACAGATTCGTCGTTATAGGTATGACTAGGTCTAACAATGGTGACTGGGAATCCATCCTCACGGAAGCGATCCATCAGCCATTCTTCACATTTTATTTTGTTACGGGAATATTCCCAATACGGGTTTGCAAGTGGCGTACTCTCTGTAATTACTGGATCAACAGGAGGTTTTTGATAAGCAGATGCTGATGAGATAAAAATATACTGTTTAGTGATTTCTTTGAATAGTCGATAATCACGCTCTACGTTCTCTAGCCCAAATGCAATAAAATCAGCGACTACATCAAAAGTTCGCCCTGCTAGTAACTTAGCAATTTCTTCTTCATTGTTGATGTCGCCTTTTATAATTTCAACATTTTCAGGGATAAGATCATTCTGCGATCCACGGTTGAGTAATGTAAGTTCGTGATCAGTTTGAGATAGCATTTTTGTAATTGCCATGCTGATCGTTCCTGTGCCGCCGATAAGTAAAATTTTCATATTTTTTGCTCCCTTTTTCGTGATTTTTAACTTCTTTGATGGCTATATAAGCTAATCCCAATTGTAATTTATCACTTTATCAACATATTTTTTCCAACCATCATCATAAATGCTTTTTAATTCTTTCATATGCTTCATTAGATAAAGCTTGGATGCGATCGAGCCGAATTTATCCCAATAGCTACCTGTATTAGCTTCTAAGCGGTATTTTTGTTGCAATTTGGGATCAAGCTCAGTTAAAGCAGTCGCTAATTTAACTTTAGCTTTTTTGAATCGTTCTTTGTATATTTTATCATCAGGTTGATAAAGCAGGATATCTTCTACGTATGATAAAAGATGCGCAAATCCTTCGTGGAAGGTAATGTAGTTCAAATAATCAATGTAGTCGAGATCATCCTCGCTAGGATATGATTCAAAAATTAGTATGTGGATGAGTTCGTGTGTCAATAATCCATTAAGCATTTTTGATAAATCGATCCCTTGTGATAGGTAGTTTACACAGTTCATAAGGTCGAAAATTACAAAAAGATCGTCTTCATAATCTCTAACCATAGCATCATAGATGGGTGGCATGCCAACGGTTAGGATAATATTTGTTTTCGCTAAAGCGCTTGTAATATCACCGAATATTTCTGCAATTAAATCGCTATTTCTAAATGAGAAATCCTCAATTGCTTTGCTAAATTTTTCATAACATTCTCTTACTTCATGAATGCGAGAATAATCAGGCGCCATGAATACATTTTTTCCTGGTTCAATCAGGTCGTACACTATGTGATTTGAATAGGTATGTTCTGGTTTATTGTTAAGATAGCTTTCGACGATACTTGCATCAATTTTCATATCTTTTTTCCTTCTTTTCTAGCAAAATTTCCTCGACTAAATAACCATCGCTTCGGCAGTGCATATCGGAAATCCCAATGCGCATTTCTTGATAGGCATATGAGTTGTAGAAAATGTCCATGGCTTTTCTTAAGTCCACTTTTTGTCGTTTTGAAAATTCAGCAATGACATGGGCTTACTTTCGTTGAAGTAATGTACGGTTTGCTTTCATCTATAGCACCTCACTGGATCTTTACGCGAGTAGGAAATATCTGGTTTTTCAACTGTTAAATAGGAACCATGATACCAAATCGTTAACAATATAATTTTTCCCTTGTGTGTGTTAAACATCATAATATGCTACAATATAATCATCCAAAATATTGGATTTCACCGCTAAAAGATGGTAGATTTCCGCACCATTCAGATTCAGATTTTCGGCAACATTTTCGATACAAAAAACTGCGAAATCAAGTTGTTTCCTGTTCATATAGGTCAACTCCTCATTCTATCCATTCGCTAGCTTCTCTTTTTGCTCTTCAGTAATCAAAGCTTCAATCACCGCATCTAGCTTCCCCTCAATTACACGGTCTAATTGTTGCAAAGTAAAGCCTATTCGGTGATCTGTCACGCGGTTTTGGGGGTAGTTATAGGTGCGAATCTTCTCGCTTCGCTGCCCTGTACCGATTTTTGATTGGCGTTCTGCACCTTCTGCCTCAAGTTGAGCTTGTAAAATAGAGTCGTAGATACGAGCTTTCAATATCTTCAAAGCACTTGCCTTGTTCTCGTGTTGGCTCTTCCCATCTTGACACTGGGCGCTGATTCCCGTTGGCTCATGTGTTGCACGTACGGCTGACTCAGTTGTATTTACCGATTGACCACCTGCGCCTGAGGAACGGAAAATATCGAAACGAATGTCGGACATATTTATTTCAACATCTACTTCATCAGCTTCTGGCATAACTAAAACCGTTGCTGTCGAAGTATGAATTCGCCCTTGTGACTCGGTCGCCGGAACACGCTGTACACGATGCGCGCCTGATTCGTATTTCATATGTGAATAAACAGAATCGCCAGACATCATAAATTCAACCTGACTAACACCGCCACCTTCTGAATA
>JGI24703J35330_11748531_pt1 | contig 18734 bp, 13 predicted proteins | sample TergutNt197P1_FD_35330 | JGI IMG/M metagenome (IMG submission 35330) | reverse complement strand
GAGACTAACGTCACTTGCACTACTGGAGCGGAACGAGTGTAATTAGGGCTAACCAATAGCCTCACAAGCACGAACCTTTAGGTGAGTGTTGTTGACTAATAACATTTGCTGCTTCTTTTATCGCGTCATTTATTGGTTTTTTTTATATCGCAAAACATAACAGTTAATTTATTACAACAAAATTTAGTTGAACAATTCGCACTTGATACACAAAGTTTTTTTCCTCCAAATGAACTTGCATTGTATACTCCTAATTCTTTATCGATAGAAGAAGCGATTGAATTGTTTAACGTATCGTTAAACTTTAATATGATTACTCGTTTTATTGTTATCACATTTATTACTCTGATAATATCGGCAATGTTGTCAATGAGGCAAATATTTAGAATTAACCCTGATTTGTTGTTAAAAAGAGGCAAAATCGGTTGATAATAATTTTTAACTTTAAAATAATTGGTAATAAAATCAGAATATCTACATAGACTATTAATGCTTGTTTAAAAGTTGTTCTAGAGTGAAAGTTTTTCTAAATGGATTACGCCATGGTTCGAAATAAGAAAACTTAAGTTTTAAAACGCGTATATTTAAGTTGTAGATAGTTCAACTTGTTATTTTATAGGAAACCAAATAACTTGACATATTAGAATTTATGTGGTATCATACTAATATCAGACAATTATTGTGGAAAGAAGAACCCATTCTCACCTGATTGACAAACACGTCAATAGGTCAATGTCACTAAAGATGTCACGTACATTTTTGATTATGACTTTAACACGGGTATCTTTTTATGCCCGTGTTTTCTTTTTTGAAAAACAACTGTTGGACTGAATAACATTTAAAATGGAGGTGAAGGTTATAAACAGACGTGGAAATACAAAACCGCCGCAAAGGGATATGACCCCTATAAATGATAAGATTCGTGCGCACGAGATGCTAGTTGTTGGGCCCGACAAAGAGCAATTAGGGGTAATGAAAAAAGCGCAAGCATTAGAACTCGCTCAATCTAAGAATATGGATTTAGTGTGTATGGCTCCTAATGCGAATCCAGTTGTTTGTCGTATTATGGATTATGGTAAATACAAGTACGAAAAGCAACGTCACGAGCGTGAGTCTCGTAAAAAACAAGTTACTGTTGATATTAAAGAAATTAGACTTTCTGCTAATATCGAAGATCACGACTTTAACACAAAGTTAAAGAACGCGAGAAAGTTTCTTGAAAAAGGTGATAAAGTTAAAGCAAGTGTACGTTTTAGAGGGCGTGAAATTGCTAATACAAAGTTTGGACATGCAGTATTAAAAAGATTTGCTGAAGAATGCGCAGATCTTGCTGATGTTGAAGCGATGCCGAAAATGGACGGTCGTCAAATGTTCTTGACACTTGCTCCGAAAAAGAAATAATATCTATAAAAAAGATATAACTTAGATTTGTGATTATCATGGATCGAAACAAGTACTATACGCAATATTAAAATATACTACTAGAGGTGAACAAAGATGCCTAAAATGAAATCACACCGTGGAGCAGCTAAAAGATTCAAAAGAACTGGTTCAGGTAAATTAAAAAGACATCAAGCATACACGAGCCATTTAGCTCATGGAAAAACAACAAAACAAAAAAGACAATTAGCGAAAGCTACGATTGTATCTACTGGTGACTACAAGCGTATTAAGGATATGCTTTACAACCTTTAATAACAAATAACATTTAAACAAGATATTAAAGCATCCATATTGGATGGCTTTACGTACTAGGAGTTGAATCACATGGCAAGAGTAAAAGGTGGCACAGTTGCCCGTAAACGCCGTAAAAAAATATTAAAACTAGCTAAAGGATACTTTGGTTCTAAACATAGATTATACAAAACTGCTAATGAGCAAGTTATGAGATCTTTACAGTATTCTTACCGTGACCGTCGTCAAAGAAAGCGTGACTTCCGTAAATTATGGATTACACGTATCAATGCTGCTGCTCGTATGAACGGTTTATCATACAGCAAATTTATGCACGGATTAAAACTTGCTGAAATCGATATGAACAGAAAAATGTTAGCTCAAATCGCAATTAGCGACGCTGCTGCATTTACTGCTATCGCAGAACAGGCAAAAGCTGCAATCGCACGATAATTTATTTTATTAATCAACATTCAAACGAGTGTTGATTTTTTTTTTGCAAGTTTGTTTTATAATATTATGTCGTGTTATGTAAAATTAGTATGAAATAGGACAAAAATACATTTTCAAAAAAACGTAACGGGTTACAAATGTTTTTATACTTGTTTTATTAAGCATTTTCAGTTATAATTTGAGCATAAAATAGATTAGATAATTTGGGAGGTTTTAAAATGAAAAAATTTTTAAAAATTACTAATGCATTAATCGTGCTAATGGCTGTGTGCTTATTGGTTCCAACTCTATACGCTCAAGCTAATAACGATGATGTAAGAATAGAATTTGTTGCTCCATCATCTTGGGATTCAGTACATGCTTGGGCTTGGAACGATGCAGGAAATGTATTTACAGGAAGTTGGCCTGGTCCTGAACTTGATTGGAATGAGGATTTAGAAGCATATGTTATTTATGTAGATGCAGATTTTTTACCATTTACACTAATCTTAAATAATAACGCTGGCACACAAACTGATTATATTGATATAACAGAAAGTGTACGAATTGATCATTCTTTAACTCGAGTTGAATTTTTACCACCAGGATGGAATCAAGTACATGCATGGGCTTGGAATGATAATGGCGACGTATTCGACACCGGATGGCCTGGTCCGTCTGTAGAATGGGATGAATCAGCAGAGGCTTTTGTACTAGAAGTGTCAGAAAGTTATTTACCATTTACTCTCATTTTACATAATAATGAAGGATCACAAACAGAATATTTAGAAATTACAGAAAATACTAGAATTGATATGTCAGGATTACGACTTGGGTTTACTCATCCGAATTGGACCCAAGTGCGAGTATGGGCATGGGATGCAAATGGTGATATGTTTGATGTTGACTGGGATAATGCACCATTAATGGAATGGGACGAAGACGCAAATGAGTGGGTTTATTTCTTCAACACCGAAGGTGTGGCAATGCCATTTAATGTAATATTCCACAATGGAGCAGGAGAACAAACTCGTGAACGACCTGTAACAAGACCAGATACTGTAGTTTATGAACGAGTTCGATTAATTGAAGAAGAACCTGAAGTAGAAATTGAAGACGAAACGATAATCGAAGAAATAATCGAAGAAATCGAAGAAAATGAAGACAATATAATGCTTATAGCAATAATAAGTGGAGTTGTTGTAGCAGTCGTAATTTCGGTAGTAGTTGTTCTAAAGAAAAGAAAATAAATAATAGAAGACCATTTTACGTTCGCTTCCTGTGTGAATCGTAGTGGTCTTTTTTTTCGACAAAATGTTACATTTTAGAAATAAGGTAATTTTAATTGTATATATCTCGTATAAAAAATAAAAAGAATAGAATGTAACGCGTTCCCGCTATTAATATAAAACGGGTTACAGCTATAAAATGGCTTGAAATAAAAAAAATCTTCATTTATAATAGCATTATCAAAAAGCACTTTCAACAATGTGCAAAAGGAGTGTAAAAAAATGAAGGATACAAAAAGTAAAGTAAAGCAAGTTAAAATGCCTAAGTTTCTTGCATTGTTTCTTGCTTTCGCAATGGTATTTAATATTTTCACTGTATTTCCCACAGTTAGTGTCGCTCAAGCAATTAATGAGGTAAACTCTGAAATAGGTCTTGAAATTAATTTACCAACAAATACTAGTGGTGGAAATATTTTACACGCATGGAATATGAGTTTCAATGAGATTATTAATCAACTTCCTGATATCGCAGCAGCTGGTTTTAATACAATCCAAACATCACCAATTGGGCAATCTTTGTTTCAATTTCCACATTATGACGGTCCAGGAAATCCTACAAGTCAAAATATTCGCGACTACGTAGGAACGTGGTGGATGTTATATCAACCGACCAAATTTGCAATTGGGAATATGTTAGGAACAGAAGCAGAATTTCGTGCTTTAACTGCGGCGGCTGAAGAATTTGGTATTGGGATTATTGTAGATGCTATCCCAAATCATACAACAAGCTGGTGGTATGAAATAGATGAATCCTTAAGAAGACCGGACTTTTTCCACGCAGTACCTGGGGATGGTTCAGAGTGGGATCGTAATATTTCAAATTGGGGTAGTCGCGCCGAAAGTCGTCGTGCAAGATTACTAGGATTAGTTGATTTTTATACAGGAAATCCTGAATTACAAGCACTTTATATTCAATTTTTAGAACAAATTATCGATGCTGGAGCAATAGGCTTTAGATACGACGCGATGGTTCATATTGAATTACCAGAACCATGGGATGCGCCAGAAATAGCTAGTGATTTTTGGCCAAATATTCAATCTGCAGTCGATACGAGAATTTTACAACAAGGCCGAGTTCCCTTCCAATACGGTGAAATTTTAGGTAGATGGCATGCAGACTATATAGATGCTTTACCAGGCATGGCAGTTACAGCATGTCCCTATGGATATCACATTAGAGACAATGTAATTCATGGAAGACTCGGAAATTGGGATACTACAAACTTCTTCACAAATACGGAAAATGCAACGCCAGACCGTTTTGTTACTTGGGTTGAATCTCACGATACATATGGAAATGCGGGAGCATCAAGAGGAATCACAGATGCACAAATGCGTGTAGGTTGGGCGATAATTACCGCAAGATATGCAACAACTCCATTATTCTTAGTACGTCCCGGTGTTGGCTTTGAAAATAACGGGCAAATGTTTTACGAAAGACCAGATGGAAGCTTTGGAAATACTTGGGGACATGATGACTTTTTCCAAGATGCAACGATTGTTGAAACAAACTGGTTCGCTAATTATTTTAATAATCAACCAGAACATACATCAACTCATTTTAATCAAGTAGCATTAATCGAAAGAGGTCAAGCAGGAGCAACAACAGGAGTCGTAATTGTAAACTCAGGAACAACGAATCGCGAGGTCAATTTCCCTGTTCAAATGGTAGACGGTGAATATATCGACCAAGTATCAGGAAATACATACACCGTAGCAAATGGAAGAATTACAGGCCCAGCTGTATCAGGACAATCAGTACTCGTAATTTATGGACAGACGGCACGAAATCCTCAACCAAGAGCAAATGCTTTACCTGGAACAACAAATTTCTTCGACTTCGACGGAATTTCTGTAACTTTAACGGCAAATCATTCAACAGAGTCAACATACCAAATCATCAGTCCATCTGGAGTTGTATTATCTGAATCAACGTTTGTAAATGGCGATACAATAATTATTGGTGAGAATGCACAACCAGGAGATGTATTTACACTTATACTTACAGCAACAGACGGAATAACTGTTAATACTGAATATTTCTACTATACTTTTGGGAATCCGATTCCAACTAGGATTGAATTTACACATCCATCTTGGCAAACTGTACGGGCATGGGGGTGGCACACAGGGGGTGGAAATATTTTCCAGGCTGACTGGAACACAGCTCCACTTATGACTTGGGATAATGAAGTAGATGCTTTTGTCATAGAAATAGATCCAAACGTTGCTAGACCATTTAATCTTATGTTTCATAATAGTGCAGGAGCTCAAACAATCTCATGGAATATAGTATCAAGTACAAGAATTGATTATCAAGGATCAGGTGTTGCAACGCTTACATCTTTACCAGAAGCTCAACCAACACCAGTAGTAGGTGCAATTCCTGGAACTACACAATTCTTTGATGAAGAAGGTCTAACAGTATCATTGAATTCTTTTAATACTCAAAACCGTCACTTCACATTAACAGGACCAGACGGGAATATGATTATAGAAGAACAATTCTTTAGAAATGGTGACGAAATTAATATCGGAAAAAATGCTCAAACGGGAGAAACATTCACTTTGACACTAGTCGGTATCTTAGGCGATATAGAAATAACTGAAACTTTCGTCTACACAAGAGGCGATTCTGATGGTATAAGAGTAGAATTTGCTCATGACGCTTGGGAGCTTGTAAGAATTTGGGGATGGCATGAAGGCGGTGGAAATATTTTCGATGCAAATTGGCACACAGCACCATTAATGGAATGGGATGTGACTGTTGATGCATGGGTTTACACTATTTCTCCTACGAATCACCCGAATTTCAATCTTGGTAGACCATTTAACGTTATGTTTCATAATGGCATAGGAGCACAACTTCCAACAGGTTCACCGTACTGGCTAATCAATCAAAGTATGAGAATTGAAATTATTAACGGACAACCCGTATTTATACCACTTACAGTAACAGAACCAATTAACACAAGAGCGTTAGAAAATTTAATTAATATGATTAATGAATTAAATCTTTTGGCGGATAATTTCACCACAAATAGCTGGCTACCTTTTACAATTGCCCTTAACGAAGCAATAAGTTTATTAACAAATGATTTGGCTATTCAAACACAAATCGACAATGCTTATAATATTCTAAGACAAACATTTGAAAACCTAATTCCGAGGGAGGGGGAAAATAATGGAATTAGAATTGAATTTGTTCACGAAGTTTGGCAGGAAGTCCGAATTTGGGCATTTTTCCCGAGCGGAGGGGGAAATGTATTTAATGTTTCGTGGCAAAACGCGCCTCTTCTTGAGTGGTGTAATCTTGTAGAAGCTTGGGTGTTTTATTTCGATGAAGATATAACTGGACCATTTTATATAATGTTTCATAATGGACAAGGACAACAGGTAGGTGAAAACTGGCTCGTGAACGAAAGTACACGTATTGAGCAAATCGAAGGTGTTTGGACACTTCGTTCATTAAACTTAGGTGATGAACCTGTATGTAAAGAAAATTTAGCTAACCTTGTCGAACAAATTTCACTACTCTCTTTACAAGCAGAAAATTACACCTTTAACTCATGGTATTTATTTAACCGAGCTTATAATTCGGCAACCAATTTATTAAACAATGATTACGCATCGAATGCACAAGTTGATGCTGCGTATCTGAATTTACGCATAGCATTAGAAAGTTTAATAATTCTTGCTGAACTGGATCATTCTGAATTTATTAGAGTAGAGTTTGTACAAAACGAATGGGATTTAGTACGGATTTGGGCTTACAGACCGGATGGTGGCGGAAATGTATTTGAAGCATCATGGAATACAGCACCTCTTATGACATTCGACGAAACTATAGAAGCATGGGTATTTTATTTTGACACAACAATGCCAGCACCATTTAATGTAATGTTTCATAATGGAATAGGTAATCAAGAAGGACGCAACTGGTTTATCGAAACAAGTTCTCGCTTTGAATTTATTGAAGGAAGTTGGGTACAATCAGAAATTTCAGAAATTTATGTACAATCTGTTTCAGTTTCAGCACGTGTAACACAACTAAATGGAAACACAAATGACCTACACATAACGATAATCGAAACTCTAAGCAATCAAACAGAAATATCAACAACACAAACTTTTAATATACGAAACAATTCATCAGGAACTTACCAGATTACCACAGAATTTAACACGTACAATGTATTTGTAAACACACAAGGAAATACGCAGATAAGAGAATTATTTATCAAATAATCTTAATAAAAAAAATGGCTCTGTTTGTTTGAACCCATGAGGTTCAAACAAACAGAGTTTTTATATTGTATCTAGTCTGGATAAATTAATGGATTTGGTGTATTAAAAAAATCCCATTATTTATAATAGGACTTTTTCATTAAATATTTTACTGTGGTAAATTTAAAATTTATATCTAGAAATTCGATCCATAGGCATTTGTTGATTCGCGTTCCACAAGTTTTACTGGTATTATTTGGTGTAGTTTTTCGACAGTTTCCTCGTTGATTAGTTTGAAGAGTGTGTGCGTTGCGATTTCGGACATTTCTGTAACGGGTTGTGCGATTGTTGAGAGCGTTGGGGTCGTTAATTCTGTGATGCTTACATTATCAAATCCTATAAGTTTTACATCATTTGGAACATTTTTATTTAATTTTTTTAAACATTTTAATACGGCGGCAGCTATTTTATCACTTGCGGCAAAGATTCCATCGACATTGTCGTTTTCTTTTATAAAATCTGTTATTTTATCTTCGTCAACTACATTAAAATCGAGTTCTAAACTTTGTACTTCGAGGAAATTTTCTTGGGCTACTTTTGTAAAACCTTCTGCTCGTTCAACAGATACGTGTAAATTAAGAGGACCAGTTAAGTGTAAAAGGTTTTTGCAGCCTTGTTTAATAAGTTTTTCTGCTGCAAGCATTCCTCCCATTACATTATCACAATCAATTGATGGAATTGTGTCCTTAATAACTCTTTCTAGAGCGACAATTGGAATTTGTGGTAGTTGATTGATTCCCGTTGGAGATAAATCAGAACAAATGATTAAGCCCGCGATTTTATTTGTCGTAAACATTTGCAAATAATTTGCCTCGCGGTTAGGATTTTCGGCTGTTGTACAAATCATCGTTTGATAGCCGTTGTTAAAAATTATTTCTTCCATTCGTGAAATCATTTCGTTAAAAAATTCGTTCTTCAAATCGTACAACATAATACCAATTATTTTAGAAGATTTTCTAAAAAGCGAGCGAGCTACCTCATTTGGCACATAATTTAAATCTTTAATTGCCTTTTCAACTAAGCCACGCGTATGTTCATTAACGTAACCTTTATTATTGATAACCCGCGAAACCGTTGCAACCGACACATTTGCTCTTTTAGCCACATCTTTTATATTTGCCATAGAAATTCTCCCAAAAACATTTTCACTCAATAGTAACTGTAATTATAACACGCTTTCTAAAAAAACTCAAGTATCCATTTATTTATTTTAAAAGAATAAGTTCAAATGGTTGTAACTCGATAGTTTTTGCTGGGTGCGAGTTTTTCGTTATAAGATTCTCGTAGATTTTAGGCTCATTTATTGGTAGCTCAACAGTTTGAACTACACCGCTATTATTTAATATTACAATTACCGACTCACCCACATGCCTTTTTTCATAAACTAGGACATTTTTTTCATCGTCAATTTGTAACCAATTAAGTTTTGTACTTCTTAGTGCAGGTTCATCTTTACGCAGTTTTATCATTTGTTTGAAAGCTTCTAGTATTGTTAAATCTTGTTTTTGTTCATCCCAAATCATACATTTGCGACAACCAGGATCATCGCCGCCGTCCATTCCAATTTCATCTCCATAATATATACAAGGCGAACCAGAAAGAGTAAACATAAATTGGTATGCCAAAAGTAGACGTTTTTTATTATCAGAGGCGATAGTTAACACTCTGGCAGTATCGTGAGAACCGAGTAAATTAAAACTTACTTCATGGACATTTTGAGAATACATCACTTGCACTTTCGTATACTCTGAAACAAATTTTGAAGCGGATGATTTATCTTTTGCAATATAATCTAAAATAGCATTTGTTAACGGGTAATTCATTACTGCATCAAATTGATCGCCTTTTAACCATGGATTTGAATCATGCCATATTTCACCTAGAATATAACATTCAGGATTAATTTTACGGACTTCTTTTCTAAATTCTCGCCAAAAGGCATGGTCTACCTCATTTGATACATCGAGTCGCCAACCATCGATATTGAAATTTTTTGTCCAATATCGAGCGACATCTAAAAAGAAGTTTGATACTTCAGGATTTTCTGTTTTCATTTTGGGCATTTTTTTAACGAATGCAAAGGCATCATAGTTGATGGCTTGATTATCCGCAAGTGTTGCTACTGGGAACTCTCTAATATGAAACCAGTCTTTGTAAATTGAGTTTTCTTCGTGTTGTAAAACATCTTGCCACGGTGCAAAATTATACCCACAATGATTAACAACAAGATCGAGCATAATTTTTATTCCCCGTTGATGTGCTAAATCGACAAAGTTTTTGAAGATGTCTTTAGTTCCAAAAGAAGGATCAATTTCATAATAATCCGCGGTGTCATATTTATGTGTCGATGGAGATTTGAAAATTGGATTGAGATAAATTCCTGTAATTCCTAAATCTGATAAATAATCTAAATTTTTAGTTATACCATCAATATCGCCACCGTAAAAAGATTCCCATGTTAATACAGAATTATCACCCCAATTTTTAACTCCCGCTGGATCATTTAATGGATTTCCATTAGCGAAGCGTTCTGGGAAAATTTGATACCAGATAGTATCTTTTACCCAACTTGGTGCTTTGAAAACATCGGCAGCATTTAAAAATGGTAGATTGAAGTAATTTAAGAGCTGGTTTAAAGCATTAGACTCAATATCGAAAATGCCTCCCTCACCATAAAAAATTTCAGTTTCATTATTTTTAATGATAAATCCATATCGAGCACGTCGAAATTCTGGGTTGATAGCTACAATCCAATAATCAAAATGGTCTGTTGTTGCTTCTTTTTTCATCTCGGTATCGTAATTAACCCATCCATATGCTCCATCGGCGTTGAGATTTCCGCCACCGCCACCTTGTTGCCACTGATAGGGATCACCGTATCTTAGAGTCACACTTTTTGCGTCATTTTTAGCTGTTCGTAATCTAATATGGAGTGTTGAAGTATCATATGCATAACAATAGTTTGAATCTGGGATGTGTAAAAATGCGTGAATGTTCATAAAAATCACCTCTTTATATTATCTAATATGTTTATATATTATCAATTTTAACCTTTTTTTGCAAGCGATATAATTATGTAACGGGTGTCGTATATTCGATTGTTTAAAGGGTTTTATTGTGTATAATATCATATCAAGTAGAACGATTGCATAAAATTAAATGTGTAACCGATATCTATATTTGATATTTTTCTTGTAACGGTTTACAGAAATGTTTTTAGGTCTTGAAATCTCTTTCTAAACCAGTTATAATAATAAATGTAAACGAGTTCAACGAGTTTAAAAATTTGGAGGGAAAAAAAATGAAAAAAACAGTTTTAATGCTTTCTTGTTTAGTTTTATCAGTCTTCTTTTTGGTAGGTTGTGGTGATGAAGAGCCTCAAGTTAGTGCACCTACACCTGAGGCACCACCTGCAAATGAAACATCTACACCAGCGTTAACCGATAATGAAGCATTTACAGGCGAATTCTTAATATGGATTGATGATGAAAATTTAGCAGAAGCATTCATTCCAGAGTTAGAAGCAAAATTTCCAAATGTAACTTTCTTTTGGGAATTGATGAGTCACACAGAATCCCTTACGGCTCTTTCTCTTGATGGACCAGCTGGTCTTGGCGCAGATTTAATATTCTTTCCACATGACCATGTTCACCGAGCAATTACCGAACAACTTGTTTTGCCTCTTGGTCCTGAATTATCTAATATGATGGACGGTCGTCTTCATGCAGCTGCTGTGCAAACAGTATATGATGAGGTATCAGGTTTCCATTTTGGAATTCCAATTATTACTGAAACTGTCGCATTATTTTATAACAGAACCCTTTTAGAGGAAAATGGTTTACAAGTTCCGTCGACCTTTGAAGAACTTCTTGATCAAGTAGAAGAACTCAATGCAGATTCAAGTGTTTTAGGAGATTTTAATTTACGATTAAACGTGGGTGATCCTTATCATCAGCATTTTGCACTGACTGGACATGGGTTCCAATTATTCGGACCTACTCATAACGATCCTGATTTAGCTAACTTTGGCACTCCGGAGGCTATTGCGGGACTTGATTGGTTAGCATATGTGAGAAATCGCGTATTTAATGTTCCAAGTGCAGATATCGGTGACAACTTTGCGGCTTTCGTTGAAGGAGAAGTTGCATATTTTATCACTGGACCTTGGCATATTAATAATATTTTAACCGATGGTGATTTTGAGCTTGGTATTGCAAAAATTCCTACGATTGGTGGAGTTCAACCAGTTACGTTTTCTGGAAACCGTATTGTAGCGGGAAGTGGTTTTACACAAAATGCAGCTTTAACAAGAGCGGTATTAGAATTTGTATCATCTGATGCAGGATTCCAAATTTTATATGATGTTCGTGGAGATATTCCAACATTAATCGATGGATCTGTAATTACAGGACTTGCTGATAATCCACTACACATGGGAATTTTAGCTCAAGCAAATTATTCTCACCCAATGCCAATTATTCCTGAGATGGCTCACTTCTGGAGTGTTTCAGGAGGAATGTATTCAGCTGTTTGGGATGGAGTATTATCACCTGTTGAAGCAGCAGAACATGCACAACTTGGATATGATTCAGCTCGAGCTTTAGCTGAACAGTAATGAGTATTGTAAGTACTTAAAACGGCTTCTATACGTAGAAGCCGTTTTATAACACCAATTTTCAAAGAGGGAAGAAAAAAATGAAAATAAATCTAATTTTTAGATCAATATTTAGCTTAAATGCGATTTACCAATTGAGAAAAACTCCCATTATTTTATCACTCATAGTTAGTGTCTTTCTAGGTATATTGCATTTTACCCCTCATTCCATAGCATTTGTCGGAATTATGCCGCATGTAAGACACATCGAACAGATTTGGGAACTAGATGTTGATGAAACAAAACTAGAATTTTTGAGTTTGATGCCAAGAAATTGTTATATCGAAAATGCAGTATTTTATTGCGACACAGATTTTACGATAGATACTAAATTGATGCGATTCGGTTATCAAGCACAAATGAACATTGATAATGGGTTAATTTTTACTCGCGATTACTTTTATTTTGTAGGTCACGGAAATATGGAAAAATTTGCTTATCACTACCTTAATAATGTTAATTTTGACGAGTTAGCAGCCGACGGGTTAGAAGGATATGAAGAGTTGATGCAAACAATTGCTCTATATCTAAGAAGATTATGGATTATACCTTTTATTTCTAGTAGTTACATGACGGGAATTATTTCTTACTTTGCCTACATCTTCACTGTGTCTGTGTTATCAATGTTGCTCAAATTCGGACATACGAGTTTTCTCTCTTTCAAAGAAGTTCTAAATATATTAATATTTTCCTCGATTGGACCAGTGGTTGGTGTAATAGTAATAGGATTTATCTTTCCTGCATTAACAACCTTATTATTTAATCTTGCAACTCCACTTGTTGCTTGGTTTGTTTATAAAAAATACGTTGTACCAAGTCTACATAAAATTACATAAATAGTTTCTAATTGATTTAAAGGGAGTTGTTTTACAAAATGAAAAAACCATTTTTAGCTGGGATATTTTCGACCATATTATGGGGTAGTGGTCAACTATATAATAAGCAATATTTAAAAGCTTTATTTTTCTTTTTCGTACAAGTGGTGATGATAGCAATTGAATTAATCGGCGGTAATTATTTTGGGAGTAATTTTCATTGGCGAAATGCTGGAATATTCGGTCGAGGAATTTGGGGAGTAATAACGCTTGGAACTGAACCTAGTAGAATGACACTTGACGGTTTAACACCTGGGGATCATTCAACCATGCTTTTGATTCAAGGATTAATTGCGATATTATTCCTTTCATTATTTGTTATAGTATGGATAATAAATATCTTTGATGCTTACAAAACAGCAAAAGAATTTAATGAAACAAAAGAAATTGTAACCAGCATTGTTTGGTTAAAAGCGGTCTGGGAAAAATCATTTGCTTATTTTATAATTTTACCTGCTGCAATAATGATGATGTTTTTTACACTTATGCCATTAATTGCCTCATTTTTAATTGCATTTACAAACTTCAACATCAACAATTTACCACCTGCAAATGTGGTTGAGTGGCGCGGATTACAAAACTTTAGAACATTATTCGCGATGGACGGAATTCCTGGTGGCGATCTTTGGTTACACACATTTATTCAAGTTTTTATCTGGACATTAATTCAAGCAATAATTATGAGTATTGTTCCTTTTGCGATTGGACTCGTTCAAGCCGTTATTTTAAATAATAAACGCGTTAAATTTAAAAAATTATTTAGAAGTTTGCTTATCCTACCTTGGGCAATTCCTGGGATGTTAACCCTACTAAACTTTAGAGAAGTTTTTAACGGAACGTTTGGCCCTTTAAATAGAGTCCTTCTTGAGTGGGGAATCATCTCTGAAAATATCCACTGGCTCGGAGATGTCCATAATATTTGGTTACCTAGAATGACAATTTTAGCGATTGGACTTTGGCTTGGATTTCCTCATTGGATGGCAATGTCCTCAGGTGTAATGACCGCAATTCCAAAAGACATTTACGAAGCCGCGGAAATTGATGGTGCAAGTGAACGACAACAATTTTGGCGAATTACACTACCACTAGTCGTCGCCGCAGTTGCACCACTGTTAATTATGGGATTCTCAGGTGCATTTAATAATTTTGGTTTAATTTACTTTTTAACCGGTGGAGGTCCTCAAGTAGCGGGACTGATTCACGCAGGAGGAACCGATATTTTAATCACATGGATATTTGGTTTAACGATGGAAAGTCGTATGTATAATATGGCATCTGTTATGTCAATTTTCATTTTCATTCTCGTAGCATCAATGGCATTATGGCAATTACCTAAAACCCGTGCATTCAAGGAGGACAACTAATATGGCAACTAAAACCACACAAATCAACACGATGGCTAAAGTTAAAGAATTTTTTGTCACTCTTATAATTTATGCGCAACTTGCTTTCATGTTAGCTCTTGTGTTAATACCCGTAATATTCATCCTCAGTTCTGCGTTTAGCAACGTTACTCACTTAAGACAAGCTGGGCTATTTCCTGATAATCCTTCATTAGGTGCCTTTAGGAGATTATTTACAGAGACCAGTTTCTTATTATGGTATCGAAATACTTTATTTATAGCAGTGATGACAACCACATTGACAGTGATTTTTACCTCAACTATGGGTTATGTTTTCGGTCGATTGCGATTTAAAGGAAAAAAAGTAACTCTTATTTCGATGATGGTAATGCAAATGTTTCCGGGGTTTATGGGAATGATCGCTTTGTATGTTCTCTTTTTAGAAATTGGACTGCTTGATAATCATTGGGCATTAATTTTAATCTATTCAGCTGGATCAATACCAGGGACCACTTGGTTGATTAAAGGATATTTAAGTGGAATTCCGATGGAACTCGATGAATCAGCAATGCTTGATGGGGCGAACAAATTCCAAATCTTCACTCAAATTGTCTTTCCTCTAATGCGCCCAATTGTTGCGTTTGTTGCCTACGGTGCATTTATGGGACCATGGATGGATTTCATGCTACCACGTTTACTTCTAAGGTCTACCTCAAATCAAACTCTTGGAGTCGGTTTATATGATTTAATTTCAGGAAATGCACAAGATTTTACCATGTTTGCAGCAGGAGCAACACTTGTTGCTGTACCAATGGTTATCGCGTTTTATGTTTTCCAAAAACATATTATTGAAGGTATTACAGCAGGAGCAAACAAAGGATAAAATGTTAAAATGTAATTGAATCATAAATTCAATTACATTTTTTATTCAAAAAAATTATCTCAATGAAAAGGAAGAAATTTTCAATGAAAAAATTACTTTTAACAATCGGTGCAATTATACTCTTAACAATCTTTCATGGATGTTCAAATCAACAAGAAGAGTCACTAGTAAATAACTTGCAATTTGAAAATCCCTTCAACCTTCCGATGACACCGCATGGTGGAAATATCTTACACGCATGGAATATGAGTTTTGTTGAAATTACCAATCAGTTGCCATATATCGCTGAAGCCGGTTTTGGTGTAATACAAACATCTCCAATTGGTGCAGCGCTTGAACGAAGAGTTGGACAACCACGTCGTTGGTATGATTTATATCAACCAACAGCTTTTACAATTGGAAATCATCTAGGAACTGAAGAGGAATTTCGTGAACTAACCAAACTAGCAGCAACTTACGGAATCTTTATAATAGTCGACGCAATACCAAACCATACAACAGCATATTGGGATCAAATTGACGAAAAACTCAGTGGACATGAACCTTCGTTATTTCATAATCGACCCGACACCAATGATTCCCATTATACTACATATAATGTTTCTATGGAATTTAGTAATAGACGAAGCTTTGTTAGATCAAATCTATTAGGGTTATGGGATTTTTACACAGGACGAGTTGAATTTCAAAATTTATACAAAGAATTTTTAGCAACTATTATTGATGCAGGAGCAACAGGTTTTAGATTTGACGCAACGCATCATATAGAACTTCCGAATGATCCAGAAGATATTGCGAGTGATTTTTGGCCTGTGATCGCACAATTTGTTAATGACAGAATTAAAAGTCATGATCGTATTCCATTTCAATATGGCGAGATTTTAGGCGGAGGCTATCGTGCAAATCATTATTTGCACGCATTGTATGAAGATTATCAATTTTTAGTAACTCCATACGCATTTAGTCGTCATATTATGGGATCGGTTGACACACATCATTTAGTTGACGGTCAAGATGGATGGAATACTAACCATTTTCATATCCACGGAAATCCACAACCAATAGCTAGAGGTTTCGGTCTTCCCGCAGCTGATGCACCAGATTTACAAGGACATGTCGGCTTTGCAACAGGAGTCGTTCCTTGGGTTGAATCACATGATCAATATGGAAATGAAGGTATATCACGTCATCTTACAAATGAACAAATTTTAGCAGGATGGGCTTTAATTGCCGCCAGAAAAGATACAACACCACTATTTTTAGTACGACCAGGTGAAGGATTTGTAAATAGTGGAAATATGTTTGTTTTACAAGATGATAAAAGCCATATAAACGCATGGGGACATCAGGAATTTTTTAAAGACCCAAGCGTTGCAGCAATAAACTGGTTTGCCAATGATTTTATTAATTACGAAGAACAAACATCAACTCATGGCAACTTAGCTATCATCGAAAGAGGACCAAAAGACGAAAAAATCGGCGCAGTTTTAGTAAATCTCCAAGAACAAACACAAGAATTACTCATACCAACAAACCTCACAGATGGTTTATACATTTGTGAAATTTCACAACTTAGATTTACTGTAAAAAACAATTTACTATCCGGACCTAGTCTAAAAACAAACCAAGTCGTCGTCCTACGAAATCCACAACCACTACCACACGACACTTTAGCAGTAGTAAGTGCAATTTCTGGTACGACCCACTACCAAAATTCAATCCATTTCATATCAGAATCATCTGAAGCAGAAATAACATTGTTAACTGCACACGCAGAAATATCTCAATACATCCTCGTTCGAAATGGGGATCTTGTTAAAGGACCAACTTATTTTCACCATAATGACAAAATAATAATTGGAACAAACAGTACATTAGGAGATGTCTACATCCTAACTTTATTTGGAGAAAACTCTCAAGGAAATATCTTTGAATCATTTGTCTATGTCATCGGCGAAGCACCAGAAGAACAAGGAATCCGTATCGAGTATGTCCGAACTGGAAACCAGTGGCATCAAGCAAATATATGGGCATGGAATCCAGCAGATGTTTTTAGCGGCGGTTGGCCAGGACCAATGATGCAGTGGGAAGAAAGACTTGACGGACAAGGTTACGCATGGGTGTTTTATTTTGAACCAAACACATCTGTACCAATAAACTTAATGTTTAACAACAGTGGACTCGGCGAACAAACAAACTACGCACTAATCACCACAAGTACGAGAATTACAGGCGATAACAATATCAACCGCGAACCACACGAACAAATACTAACCACGCCAACACTTGAAATCCCAGAAGGAAACTACATTCTAAGAGGAAGGAATCGCAAACTAAACTGGCTAACACAAAGAAATATTTTTGATGAGGACTAATTTATGGAAAAAATCATAATAAATCTTAGATCAATGACTAAAAAACCTGGGTTGCAATGTCGTGGATATTCGTTGTAACTTTTATCTACTTATTCATAACAGGCTGTACTAATGATATAGAATCCGAGATTACAAAAACGCAATACATTATAAATATAGTCGACTGCCGGTAGGAGAAATTTTAACATTAACATCATTTTCAATGTAGGTTGCCTTCGACGAAGAAATTAATAAATTAATCAACAAAACGGATTTGGAAAATAACGAAAATTTTCGTTTTATTTCTAGGTCCTTTTTTAAAATAAAATGTTGAAGATTTGGCGAAAATATTATAAATTTGAAGGAAGTCAATAAATTGTAAATCGGTTACCCGTTACATATAATAACGAAACGGATTACATGTAAAAATCGCTTGCAATAATTTTTGAATCCGCTATAATCTTAATATAAGGTTTTGAATTATTCCTACATGCACAAAGGAGTTAATCGTTATGTTAAAAAGAGAAAGCGGCATCTTACTACACCTCACCAGTCTACCATCTAATCACGGCATCGGAGATTTAGGCAAATACGCCTATGAATTTATCGATTTTCTCGCATCAGCCAATCAAAAATTGTGGCAAATTTTACCCATCAATCCAACAGGATTTAAAGACTCACCTTATCAAAGTTTCTCCACATTCGCAGGAAACACATTGCTCATAGACCTACATAATTTAGCGAAAAACGAGCTACTCACACAAGAAGACCTCCAAAATGTGCCAGACTTTCCAAAAGAGTCAATCGATTACGGACCAGTCATCACCTATAAAAACAAATTATTCAAAAAAGCCTATGAACGTTTTTTAACAACAGCCAATGAAAAACGACAACTTGAATACGAGGAATTTACAATCAAAAATCAACACTGGCTCAAAGACTT
>JGI24703J35330_11748532_pt1 | contig 18741 bp, 16 predicted proteins | sample TergutNt197P1_FD_35330 | JGI IMG/M metagenome (IMG submission 35330) | reverse complement strand
CCCCGATTAAAGCTTGAACCTCAAGCTTTAATCACCCCCTTAAAAAGGGGGATTGCGACACCAGTTTAGGTTCATGAATTAATTGGTGTCGCAATATTACCGTTATTGCTCTAAAATGAAATCAAGTCACGTACACTAAGCACTACATTGTTGGTCACGCCCATTAAAGAAGTACCGTCAATAAAAAGTGCTACCAATGCCGTAGAATTGTTTGTACCAATGACTAAAAACGCCTCTCGGATACCATGTGGCACTTCTGAAATAGTTGCGCTAAACAACAACATATCTTCAATGTAGTACCTTACTCTTGCAAATTCAACACCGCTCGGCAAGCTAATATCATAAACATGTGTATCAGTAAATCCTCCACGCAGAGGGTTTAAGTATTCCCTCGCCGGCTCTAAGTTTTCACCATAAAACCAAAAGACAGTGGAATTGTACTCCAGAGAAATACTCGTGATATTATGATAGTTGTTGAGTATATTTAACACAACTTGCCCATTTCGCCTTAATTGCATTTGCGAAAGGTTTAGTACAAAATAGAATGCAATACACAGTATAGCAAATCTTTTAAGTGAATTTTTCACTATTTTTGTCCCCTCTAAATCATATCTACATTCATGCAGATAACTGTTAATTGGTGGCGTAATAACTATACATTATCTGCTACAAATCGTAACATTTACGTTGTATCAATGTCAACGCGAAATTGCCTTTTCCATTGCATTCCAACGGGTTAAATCTTGCGGGGTGAAGCCGCCGATTAAGCGAAGAAGTCCGGATTGCCCGTCTTCGGTGGTGAGGATGTGGCGTTCGCGAATTAAACCGTCGTCGCGAAGAAGGGAGATTGCAAGCGGCGCGGAACTGTCATCAAAAGGTGTTTTTGCAGTCTCTTTTAAAGCATCCGGTGTGGCGGGCAATGATTTTAGAATTTTTATTAACCCGCGCATGTAATCGAGGTAGGATTTTACATGCCTGTGCCGATTTTTTAACTCGGCAACAGCAGACTCAGGTTGATTCAACAGGAAATGCAAAACGTATAATTCGCCAATAATGTCTTTTACATAATCAACTCCACGCCACGGCCAACAACGACAGATACTCGATTCCTTGTGCTTTACCTCGGCTGAGATGTTGGCAATTTTTTGCTCCGTTTCCGAAATAATCTTGCGCAGATATTCCTCCTCCGAAATGGCGTGTTTTAAAGATTTACTTTTTGCTTCATATTTTTGACATGCCTTCGGCACAAATGGATTCATGAAATTTTTTTCACACTCCGGATATACGCGCCGGAAAAATCGTTCGACCTCTTTGCCGTATAACATTTCTTCCGCTTCCTTCACTGTCCTTCCCCAAAGCTCCCAAAACTTTAATGGTTTTGCCGCAACACTTGTGACATTGTTTGATATCTTTAAGAGGTTTTCCGGGGTTGTATGTTTTTTGGAATTTACTTGGCAAGCTTCAAACGGTGGGTAAATAGTTTCCTGAAATGCCGGGCTTTGCCCTGTGTCACCGGCTTTTAATAATTCTGCTTCAAAACTTTCCGCAAGGTGCCGGAAGCCGGCATTTATAATATTTTTGTCGCTCGCGCTTTCTTGCCAAAATCCCGCAGAGGCAAAAAGGGTTTTGCCGCGCATTCTCGACCTTGCCGCAAGAATTTCATACAAATGAGACTCTGTTGAATTAATAACGGGCAGTGCCGCCAAAATTGCAGAGTTATTTTTTTGGCTAAACATTCGTACTTCGCCGTTTTCGTTTCGGTTACTAAGCAAAAATATGCAATCGAATGTTTCTGTTTTTTCGATTGTTATTAAAAAATTGCGGGTTGCCACTGTTCGTTCTTCAAAAAAACCGTCGCCGTTGGACTCGTTAAGCAGTACCGCAAGCGTAAGCCGCACAGATGAAAAATCTTCGCGAAACAATGTTTTTAGCCTTTCGCTTAAAACCTCAACCTGCTTTGCACAGCAGGTTGCATCTGCCACCGCGTAAACAAATACTCGTTTTATGTTCAGGCCGCGTTCGTTGGATTGAATACGCGCTTTGATTCCGCGAATTAACAAATCTTGTTGCTCTGCCGGTGCAGAGCTTCCCATTTTAATACAAAAAGCCGTTTTCGCATTTGCTAAACTTTCGCAGGAAACGCCACTTACTTCCCCAATAAAAACATAAACTGTCGGATGCTCGTTCGTCATAAAATTCACCTCGTATTTTCTATATATATATGGTGCAAGCCCACGCGCATATGTTATAATCGCTTCATGAAAAAAAACTGCTGGCTGTTTGCTTTTTGTTTACTGCCTGCACATGCAATCTAGGAGGCGATTTTATGCGTTTTATTTTTACAGGAAAAAACATGACAGTACCCGAAGGAGTTAAGGAACGCACCGAGCGTAAACTTGGCCGGCTTGAAAAACTTCTGCCAGATGACGCGGAAACTTATGTAACATTCAGCGAGAACAAGCATATGACAAAGATGGAGGTTTCTGTGCCAATGCACAAGCGTGTGTTGCGTGCAGAGGTTTCTTGCGATGATGTTTCAAGCTGCATGGACCAAGCCGCAGATATTTTGGAAAGGCAAGTTGTTAAATATAAATCCCGTTTGCGTGACCGCCGCAGGCGCGCCGTTGCAACCAACGACGAGCTTACTTTCCTTGGTACGCCTGAATCTGAGGCGTCGGAATCAGTAACAGAGATTATCATAACGCGCACAAAAAAATTCGCGCTTAAACCCATGGATGCACAGGAAGCCGTCATGGAAATGGAACTGCTTAACCATGCGTTTTATGTGTTCCGCAACAGTTGGACAGACGAAATAAATGTGGTTTATAAACGCAACGATGGCGAATACGGTCTGATTGAGCCGCAATAATGGAAAAACATTGCATTGTTGCAACAAATAACCCGGGCAAAGTGCGGGAGCTAAAGGCGATTTTTGAAGCCGAGAGTATTCCAATGCTCGCGCTTTGCGACCTTGGCATAACCTTTGTACCGGGGGAAAACGGCACAACATTTGAGGCAAACGCGATGCAGAAAGCCACCGAAACTGCCGCGTTTTTGGCAGAAAACGGCCACGGCGGCGGCATTACGCTTGCAGACGATTCCGGGCTTGTGATAGACGCCCTTGACGGTGCCCCGGGTGTGGATTCCGCATTGTTTATGGGCGCGGATACGCCTTACGAGCAACGCTGTGCAAAAATTATTGAAACAATGTCAGCCGTGCCGGACGGAAAACGTTCGGCACGGTTTGTATGCGTAATTGCTTGCATTTTGCCCTGCGGGAAAGCAATAACATCTCGCGCAGCACTTGAGGGGGAAATAGCGCGCAAGCCAAGCGGCGCAGAGGGTTTTGGGTATGACCCGATTTTTTTTGTGCCAAAATTCGGAAAGACGATGGCAGAGATTTCTCGCGAAGAAAAAAATAAAATCAGCCACAGGGGACAAGCCCTGCGGCAGATGATTGAACTTATAAAATCTACACCCTCCGGGGGGTGATTGTAATACGCCACCAATTAAGTTATTCGTTTGACTTGGTGGCGTAACCCCCTTTCTAAGGGGGGTGGCAAAGTTTTGCAACGCAAAACTTTGACGGGGGGTTAATAATGGGCGATATTTTGAAAATTCTTGCAGTAAGTGATACCCATGAAGATACGGCGGAACTTTCGCGCTTGTTAGAGCGTTTTGCCGACGATGTGCAAATGGTTATTCATCTTGGCGACTACGCGAATGATTTGTTAAAATTTCAAAGCAAATACCCACAACTTCGCATGGTTGCTGTTGCCGGAAACTGCGATGCTTACTACGGCTTGAATATTGAAAGAGAACTACTTTTGAACCTTGGCGGCAAAAAAATTTTGCTGACACATGGGCATTATTTGGGTGTAAAAACCGGCGTGGACAGGCTTGCATATTACGCACTGGAAAAAGGCGCGGATGCCTGTTTTTTCGGGCATACCCATTACGCGGAAATTGAACGCCGTCAAGGCTTGTTTATAATGAACCCGGGCAGCCCAAATTTCCCGCGTGGCGGAAGCAAACAGTCTTACGGCATTGTGGAAATTACAAAAACCGGAGAAATTATCGGCGAGGTGTTTTACATATGATAACCCGTTGGCAACCGCGTGAAACAGACGCAAACTTGCCGCTTATGGCAGAAACATTGGGCATCAGCGAAATTACGGCGAATGTAATGGCAAACAGGGGGATTCGCAGTAAAAATGCCGCTGTTTTTTTTCTCGCGCCGTCGATTACGCGATTGCGCGATTTTTTATTGATGAAGGGCGCGGCGGAAGCCTTAGAGCGGGTTTCTGCCGCTATTTCCTGTGGCGAAAAAATTACAATTTTTGGCGATTACGATGCAGACGGCATTACAAGTACAACAATACTCTTCAAAACGTTGCGGCGGTTTGGTGCTGTTTGTGAATACTACATGCCCCATCGCATCAAAGAGGGTTATGGCTTAAACTATGCTGTGGTTGAAAAACTTGCCCATTCCGGTACAAAATTGCTAATCACTGTAGATAATGGGATTTCTGCCGTTGAGGAAATAAAAGCCGCCACCGCATTTGGCATGGATACAGTGGTCATCGACCATCACGAGCCGGGGGAAATTCTGCCGCAGGCAGTGGCAATAATAGACCCAAAGCAGCCTGATTGCGATTATCCGTTTAAGGAAATGTGCGCCGCAGGTTTATCATTCAAATTTGCAGAAGCTTTGTGCCGGCGGCAAAACCATATTTTGTCATCAGCAGAAGCCGGTAATCCGCTGGCTCACACAGATACGGAAAAAAGATTCCTTGACGAAATGCTGGCACTTTCTGCAATAGGCACACTTTGCGACATCGTAGATTTAGCGGATGAAAACCGCATAATCGTAAACAGTGGGCTGGCTGTTTTAAACGAAAATAAACTGATAAACCCCGGTTTGGGCAGTTTAATAACCATTCGCGGCTACTTGGATAAAGCAATCGACACATTTACCGTGGGTTTTGTAATCGGGCCGTGCCTGAACGCAACGGGGCGTTTGGAAAGCGCGGCTTTAGCGGTGGATTTGCTTCTTTGCGGCGCGGACGAGCCGGAAAAACGGGTAACTCTCGCGCAAAAACTTGCAGAAATTAACGAGGCCAGAAAAACCCTGACCGCCGAATGTGTTGAGCGTGCATTGGCGGTACTTAACAAAGAAAACGAAGAAAACGGAAATGAGCCCCAAAAAGTACTTGTGCTTACAGACTTTGAAGCACATGAAAGCGTAGCGGGCATAGTCGCGGGCAGAATTCGTGAAAGCACAGGCCACCCGACAATTTTGCTAACCAAGGGCGACGACTCAATAAAGGGCAGTGGTCGCTCCATCGAAAGCTATAATTTATTTGAGGCACTATACAAGCACCGTCGGCTTTTTACACGTTTTGGCGGGCACGCAATGGCGGCTGGCTTTTCCCTTCCGGAAGAAAATGTTCCTTTGCTGCGCGCCGCATTAAACGAAGACTGCACCCTCACTGACGACGACTTTCTGCCGATTTTGCACACAGACCGCGAAATTCTGCCCGAAGAAATAACCCTCTCTCTTTCCGACGAACTCTCGCGCCTTGCCCCTTTTGGCAAGGGCAATGGCGAGCCGATTTTTGTATGCCGCAATATGTTTGTGGAAAAAGTACGTGTTATCGACGAAAAAAATACATTGATTTTCACCATCAGCGACAAAAAAAATCGCCGTTTAAAAGGCATAGCCTTTGGCCTTAATGAAAAATTCGCAGCCAAAAACAGCGGCTTCACAATGGACGCCGCTTTCACAATTGAAACAAATGAGTGGAATAATAATGTAGAGGTTCAAATAAAAATCCGCGATTTTCGTATTAACCCCTCCATAAGCATGGTGTAAAATCTCAAATTGTGAATGGTTGCAAGCCGCGCCGCAAGCCCGTCGCCAATGCTCGCAAGATGCCGAATATATGCACGCGAGTAATTTTTGCACGCAAAACAATCGCACACCTGCGAAATTGCCCTAAAATCTCGCCGATGTTCGTCGTCCAAAATATAATGGTATCTGTAAAAATTGCCTTCAAACTCTATGTCTGCCGCCGTTTCAAATTTTTCGTCATATACATACAGCCGGTTATGCCGTGCTTCTCGTGTGGGGATTACGCAATCAAAAAGATTGTATCCCATGCGCACGCATGTGACAATATTTTCCGGCCGCCCAATGCCCATTGCATATTTTACGCCGGTATCCGGCATAAGCTCCGCCGTGTACGCTAAAATTTCCTCTGTAAGACGCCCGCCGGAATCAAGAGGCCATCCGCCAAATCCAAAGCCCTCGTACCCCATTTGAATCAATGCTTCCGCGCATTCACGGCGCAGTGCCTTGTCATTGCCCCCCTGAATTATTCCGAACAATTGCGGGGAATGATTTGACGTATTCGCTCTAAGCACGTCTTCGCGCTTGTCTGACGTATTCGCCTTAAGCCCGTCTCTGCGCTTGAAGGTTTCCATGCACTTTTTCCCCCACCGAATGGTAGTTGCAACGGCTTCGGCTTGAAGCTTTGGCGGGTCGTCCGGGTGGGTGCAGTAATCGAGTGCCATCAGGATATTTGAGCCGTATGAAAGTTGGGATTGGATGCATTTTTCGGGGGTGAGAATGGTTTTTTTGCCGTCGCGGCGGAAAATGATTTCATTGGGACGAATCTCGCCCATAGAGGAATTTTCGCGCAACAAAGAAAACACCTGAAACCCCCCGGAATCGGTAACAATTGTACCCTTCCAATTGGTGAATGCATGAAGCCCGCCCATAGCCTTAATTGTTGCCGCGCCTGGTTTTGTCATCAAATGGAAGGTGTTCATTACAATGCCTGATACGCCGCAGGCTTCCAAATCGGCGCAGTCTACACAGCGCACCACACCCCGCGTTCCGTCCGGGAAAAACGCAGGCATTTTAATTTTTGCCGCAAGTACGGGAATCACCTCGTTTCGTGCATATTGTAGCATGTTTTCGCGCTTTATGGCATAATGCATATATTTTAATCGGAGGGTGTTTGTATGTTTAACAGTATTCGCACAAAAATTGCTTTCCCTGTAATCGGGGTTTTGGTGGTACTTGTACTTTTTATAGTTTTCTTTGTTGCAAGTGCAGTGCAGGATTTTGCAGACGAGCGACGAGACGAACGCTTAATCGGCGCATCTCGTGCGGCGCATTCTTATCTGGAGCGACTGGAGCAGTACAACGAAATGGTTGTTCACGCGCTTTCGTCCAACCAAAGAATCACCTCACTTATAAGCGAAGCAAACATTTCAAGGGGGGACGACATTCGCCCGGAACTGCTTCATTACTTAACCGAAATAAAATATGAGCTTGGAATAACCGCCGCCGTTGTTGCAGACCGCGAGGGGACGGTTATTTTGCGCACCCACGATATTGAAATTTATGGCGATGACGCCCTTACTTCACGCGGGTTTTATTATGCTGTAATCCACGGCAGGGTATCTACCGCTTATGTGTCAACCCCGGCATTGCCAATGGGTTTATCTTCTGTCGCGCCGGTTTTTTTGCACGGAGAGATTATCGGCGGCATTTCTGCAATAACAAACCTAAGTTATCCGAAATTTGTGGAAAATTTTGCCGAAATTTTTAATGCCGAAGCCACTGTTTTTGCAGGCAATACATCCCTTGCAAGCACGCTTTATACCGACCGCGACGCGGGGCTGCGCGCTGTGGGCATAAGTGCCGCGCAAAAAGTTGCAGAGGCCGTTTTAGAGCAAGCCCAACCCTTTGACTTGCAAACAGAGCTTTTTGGCGAGCCGTACCATGCATATTATTTCCCGCTTTTCGGCTGGGACGGAAGCCCCATTGGTATGTTTTTTATCGGCTTTCCCATAGGCGATGCAATACATTCGGCAAATTCTTTGGTGCGAAATCTTGTTTTTATCGGCTTTATAGGGCTTGCAATTGCCGCCGCAGTCATGCTTTTCGCAATCCATATAAGCGCGAACAAGGTGACGCGGGTGGCAAAAATTGTTGAAACAATTGCCGGCGGCGGGGCATATGACGAGTTGTTTAACGTACCTGCCTCTAAAGACGAGGTGGGTGTTTTAACGCAAAATCTTACAACCCTTGTTGACGCAATAAGAAAATTATCATCTGACAGAAATATACGCGAAATCAAAGAATTCTTGGACGAAACCGCAAAAGCAGCAATAGACTCCGAAGCGGCAAACAAGGCAAAAAGCAACTTTTTAAGCACAATGAGCCACGAAATCCGCACCCCAATGGGCGCGATTTTGGGCATTACAGAAATTCAATTGCGCAACATGAACCTTAGCAATGATGTAAAAAAAGCCTTTGAAAAAATTCACATATCCGGCGAAATGTTGCTGGGAATTATAAATGATATTCTTGATTTATCAAAAATTGAAGCGGGAAAAACAGACCTTGTAAGCGAAAAATACGAGACGGCAAGCCTGATTGGAGACACTGCGCAGTTAAACTTGCTGCGCTTGGGTAGCAAGCAAATTGACTTTATAGTAAATGTTGACGAAACCTTGCCCACACATCTGTATGGTGACGAACTGCGCATTAAACAAATTTTAAGCAATATACTTTCCAACGCCTTTAAATACACAGATTCCGGCACAATAAAAATGGATGTTGAAAAAGTTTCCGATTTTGCCGAAACCATCACCATGGTTTTTACAATCTCCGATACAGGCAGGGGAATGACGAAAGAACAAGTAGACAGCCTTTTTGATGCCTTTGTCAGGTTTGACACAACCCGCAAAGCCGAGGGCACAGGCCTTGGAATGAGCATTGTCAAAAACCTTGTAACCCTTATGCAGGGCGAAATCCATGTAAAAAGTGAGCCGGGCGACGGCACCGTTTTTCGCGTAAGAATCCCCCAAAAAGTTGCGTCTACAGAAAAAATAGGGGACGAAACAGCCAAAAATTTAAGCAATTTTAAATATGTAGGGCAATCAAAATTTACGCAATCGGAATTTGAGCCAATGCCATATGGAAAAGTACTTGTTGTAGACGATGCAGAAGCAAATATTTTTGTTGCAATGCAATACCTTGCACCCTACGGCATTAGCGTAGAATCCGCCGAAAGCGGGTACGAAGTATTAGAAAAAGTTCAATCAGGCAAAACTTACGATATTATTTTCATGGACCATATGATGCCCAAAATGGATGGCCTTGAAACAACCCGTCGTCTGCGCGAAAGCGGCTACAAAGAGCCGATTGTTGCCTTCACCGCCAACGCTATTGTTGGCCAAGAAGAGGAATTCTTGCAAAAAGGTTTTGACGGCTTTATTTCAAAGCCCATTCAAAGTACGCTGCTTAACGAGGTTTTGCAAAAATTTGTGCGCGACAAGCAAACACCCGAAATTATCGAGGCCGCAAAAACCATTGTTGGCGATATTTTTACAAAAACAAGCATCCACAAAGGCAGCTTGGACGAGCTTCGTAAAGATTTTATAAAAAGCCAACACAATGTGCTTGCAGAGATTAGACGTGCTACCGACGCAAAGGATTTTGAAACCGCCACGCTTCTTGCCCACACCCTAAAAAGCTTGGCAGGCTTAATAAACGAACATGAGCTTGCAAGGCGTGCAAGCAAAGCCGAAACGGCTTTTCGTGAAAACAAAAACCCTTCAGACATAATATATCTTTTAAGCACAGAAACGGAATCCGTACTTTCCGATATAAACGAAGAGTTAAAAAGCAAGGCGGAAACCCCTGTCAAAAAAATTAAAAATAAGGCAAAAATCAAAAGTATCTTTGATGCTCTTCAGCCGCTTCTTGCCCAAAACGATGCGGCGGCAATTACTATGTTGCCCGAAATCGCATCCATCCCCGGCACAGAAGAGCTTGTGGCAAATATCGAGGCTTACAACTTCGACACAGCACTTGAAATTCTCGCAAAACTCACACAAAAACGCACTAATTCAATTTGACACAAGCCGGCAAAAAAGTTATTATCGTGTGTGCGTCTGCTTATGCAGGCTTAATATATAGGAGGTGTTGTAACATGGAGGCAGTATGGATTGCCATAGTTGCCGCTGTAACGGGTTTTGTATGTTTTTTCGTTGGCGTTGTTTACAGGAAAAAAGTAGCTGAGTCTAAGTTAGGGGCGGCAGAAACTCAGGCGGTTAATCTTCTTGAGGAAGCCAAAAGGAACGCAGAGGCGCGTGCCAAAGAGATGCTTTTGGAAGCAAAAGAAGAAAGTATTAAAACTAAAAACGAAGCTGAAAAGGAAGCGAAAGAGCGCAGGAACGAGTTGCAGCGTTTAGAAAAACGCTTATTGCAAAAGGAAGAAGTTCTGGACCGGAAAATTGAAAAAACCGCCGAGAAAGAGGAACAAATCAAGCAAAAAAGTGAACAGATGGAAAAGGAAAAGGCCGAAGTTGCCGAGGCCCTTGCGAAACACCACAGGGAGCTTGAACGTATTGCAGGTATGACGGTAGAGGAAGCAAAACAAAGTTTGCTTGTAACAATCGAACAAGAAGCGCGGTTTGAATCCGCAAAAATGATTAGGGAAATTGAGCTGAGGGCAAAAACCGAGGCTGATAAAAAAGCTAAAGAAATTTTGGCAAGTGCAGTACAACGTTGCGCAGTAGACCATGTGGCAGAAACCACTGTTTCTGTAGTAAATCTGCCGGGCGACGAAATGAAAGGAAGAATCATAGGGCGCGAGGGGCGCAATATCCGCGCACTTGAATCGCTTACGGGCATAGATTTAATAATTGACGATACCCCCGAAGCGGTAATTCTGTCCGGGTTTGACCCCATGCGCCGCGAAATTGCGCGGCTTGCACTGGAAAAACTCGTGCTGGACGGGCGCATTCACCCCACCCGCATAGAGGAAATGGTGGAAAAAGCCCGCCGTGAAGTGGAGATTCAAATAAAAGAGGAAGGCGAAGCCGCCACTTTTGAAACGGGCGTCCACGGGATTCACCCGGAGCTTACGCGCCTTCTTGGTAAAATGAAATTTAGGACAAGCTATGGCCAAAATGTGCTTAAACACTCTGTTGAAGTGGCGTATCTATGCGGTCTTATTGCGGGCGAGTTGGGTGCAGATATAACTTTGGCAAAACGCGCAGGCCTTTTGCACGATATCGGCAAGGCCGTTGACCACGACATGGAGGGTTCTCATGTATCCATTGGCGCGGCTTTGTGCAAAAAGTACAAAGAGTCCGACCTGATTATAAACGCCGTAGAAGCTCACCATGGCGATGTCGAACCCACAAACATAATCTCGGTAATTACACAAATTGCCGATGCTATTTCCGGCTCGCGGCCGGGCGCACGCCGCGAAACGCTGGAGGCATATATAAAACGCCTGCAAAACCTTGAAGCCATTGCAGACGGGTTTGATGGCGTAGAAAAATCCTTTGCAATTCAGGCCGGCCGCGAGCTTCGTATCGTTGTAATACCCGAGCAGATTAACGATGCCGAAATCACTCTTCTTGCACGGGATATTGCAAAACGGATTGAAAACGAATTGGAATACCCCGGCCAAATCAAAATAAGCCTTATTCGCGAAACACGCGCAATCGAATACGCTAAGTAAATAAATCGGGGGAAACTTTTACAGTTTCCCCCGGAGGGTTTTAAATAGTCTCTTCAAAGCTGTTGCATTCGGTATCGCTGCATTCGTGGGGCGTTGGCGTGCAACAACCTACATTGATACTGTTCAGGCTACAATGGTTTTGTTGGTCGTTGTGGCGGCAACGCATTACGCTGCAATTAATCATTAATAACATCCTTTCTTATAAGAAGATACCGTTATTGTTGCCAAAATTGTAAAATGTATGCGTTTTACTGCGCAAAAGAATACGGGGAGAGAAAATTACATGGATTTAAAAAAAAGCATTCGAGAGGTACCGGATTTTCCTGTTCCGGGTATTCTGTTTCGGGATATTACCACGGCGTTAAAAGAGCCCGATATACTGCGCGCATCGGTGGATGCAATGGCAGAGTTGATTGCCGGCGTAGAGTTTGACGCGATTTTGGGGCCCGAGTCGCGGGGTTTTATTTTCGGAATGCCGCTTGCATACAAGCTTGGCAAGGGTTTTGTTCCCGTACGCAAGGCCGGAAAATTGCCCGCTAAAACAGCCCGCCGCGAATATTCTTTGGAATACGGTGCTTCAATAATTGAGGTTCACCATGACGCGGTTTCCCCGGGCAAACGCTTTGTGCTTGTGGACGACTTGCTTGCAACCGGCGGAACGGCAAAGGCTGCGATTGAGCTTGTGGAAGAAATGGGCGGCATTGTTGTGACAAGCGCGTTTTTTATAGAGCTTGCCGCACTTGAAGGGCGAAAACTTCTGGATGCTCACGATGTCAGGTCTTTGCTGATTTATGAGTAAGATTTTAACCCCCCGTCAAAATTTAGCCGGTGGCGTAATAAAAGTGCTTTCTGTTTTTGGCACAAGGCCGGAAGCGGGAAAAATGATACCTTTGCTTTTGGAAATGCGAGAAAATCCCGGTATTGTCTCGCTTGTTTGCGTTACAGCGCAACACAGAGAACTGCTTGACGGAATGCTCTGTCCCTTTAACATAAAGCCTGATTTTGATTTAAATTTGATGCAGGCGGGGCAAACGCTCACCGACATTACTGCGCGTGTCTTACAGGGGCTCGCGCCTGTTTTTGCCGAAACAATGCCGGATATTTTACTTGTTCACGGGGATACTGCAACTACGTTTGCGGCATCGCTTGCGGCTTTTTATGCGCGAGTTGCGGTAGGCCATGTTGAGGCAGGCTTACGTTCTTACGACAAGTTTCGGCCATATCCGGAGGAGATTAATCGCAAACTTACCACTGCCTTGGCAGATTTCCACTTCGCGCCCACAGAAAATTCACGTCAAAATCTTTTGAAAGAAAATGTCCCTGCTGAATCAATTTTTGTAACGGGCAATACGGCAATTGATATGCTGAAACACACCGTTTCTTCGCGGGAAAATTGGAGCAATCCCGCCCTTGAAGCCGTGGATTTTTCTAAGCGTATGATTTTGATGACCGCCCACCGCCGCGAAAATTGGGGCAGACCAATGGAAAACATCTGCAATGCAGTAAAGCAAATAATTCACGATTTTCCCGATACCTTCCTTGTGTGGGCGGTGCATCCGGGAAAAGCTTCGCACGAACCCGCACATCGAATCCTTGGCAATACTCCGCGTATTTTATTAACCGAACCCTTGGACATATTTGACATGCACAATCTTATGAAACATGCATTTTTATTGCTTACCGATTCAGGCGGGTTGCAGGAAGAATCACCGGCATTTGATTTGCCCACAGTTGTTCTGCGCGAAGTCACAGAACGCCCGGAAGGTCTTTTTGCAGGAACCCTAACCCTTGCCGGCACCGAAGAATCTTCCGTTTACGCCGAAACATCGCGGCTCTTATCTGACCGTGACGCTTATGAAAAAATGGCTTCCGCAAAAAATCCCTTCGGCGACGGTCGCGCAAGCGAGAGAATCATTAAAACAATCTTGGGGCTTGGATATTAGGGCGTGTTGCCATATTAACCCCCCGTCAAAGTTTTGCGTTGCAAAACTTTGCCACCCCACCAAGTCAAACGAATAACTTAATTGGTGGCGTAATAAAAAGGAGAATATATGCTTACAGTAAAATGGTTTATGGGTGAAAAAGACGATTTGAGCGATGCCTACGCTATACGGCGCGAGGTTTTTTGCGGCGAGCAAAACTGCCCGGAAGATGAGGAATTTGACGGCTCGGATGATTCCTGCGTGCATCTTGTAATGTACGAGGACGAAAAACCCGTTGCTACAGGCCGCGTTTTGATTGGTGATGATTATTTTAAAATTGGAAGAGTGGCTACGTTAAAGACGCATCGCGGCATTGGGCTTGGAAAAAGTATTGTGCAAACACTGATTGGTGCGTGCGTTGCAATGGGCGGCCACAGGCAGATTATCCACGCGCAAACCGTGGCGCAAGGGTTTTACGAAAAATTAGGCTTTGTTGCTTTTGGTGACGAATTTGACGAGGCAGGTATCCCGCACATTGCAATGGAGCATTTCGGCGGCGCGAAAACCTGCGGCTCGTCCCATTGCGGCGGGTGCGCAAAAGGTCGAGAGTAGCATGAAGTTCAAAACCTTGGGGTTTCAAGTTCAAAACCTTGGGGTTTCACCCCAAACCCCAGAAACTTTTGAAAAAGTTTCATCAAAACTTTGATTTAAAATCGTGCGTATGCACGATTTTGGATTTCAAAGCTAAAGTTTTTGCCCCGCTTTTTTCAAAAAGCGGGTGGGAGTTTGAGGGCGAAGCCCTCAAGGTCTTGTTCATGCTTTTGGCGTGTTGGAAGCATCGACTTTGCTTGCATTAAACCAATTTCGCGATTACAATTAAGGCAACCTCCGAAAACCCCATTCGGGCATCTGCGCGCAGCTACCCAAAGCGGGTTTTCGGAGGTCGCCTTAAGAAAATTTTATGACGCCTTAAAAGGGGAAATTTTTACATGAACGAAGTTTTGAAAGCAATCAACGAAAGATATAGTTGCAGAGGTTTTTATCCGGAAGCATTAACCAACGACCAAATTGGCGTACTTATAAACGCCGCGCTTGCCGCGCCCAGCGCAATGAACCTGCAACCATGGCATATAATCGCGGTTACAGACAAGGCATTGATAGAAGAAATGGACTCTGCCGGCATGGAGACAGTTAAAAAAGACGACGAATGGTACAAGCGAATTCTTGAGCGTGGCGGAAAAATATTCTACGACGCACCATGTATTATTTTTATCGCGTCAGACGGCTCTGAACCTGCTGCCCTTGATTGCGGCATCGTTAGCCAAAACATCGCGCTTGCGGCGCATTCCCTTGGTCTGGGAAGTGTAATATGCGGGATGGCTCGCATTCCCCTCGAAGGCGAAAAAGGCGAAGAGTTCAAGCGGCGTTTGAAGTTTCCCGAGGGAAGCATTTTTGGAATGAGCATTTGTGTCGGCAAAGCAAAAGTTACCAAATCCCCTCACGAAATCGACAAAAATAAAGTGACATATATAAAATAACCGGATTAGCATTTACAAAGAAAGGAAATGCCAAATGGGAGATGTATTTAATGAACAAATAGTCAAGCGGCAATCATCTGTAAAGGACACGGCAATTAAGGTTTGCCTGTGGATTATCGCGCTATTTATTGGTTTTACGGCTTTCCTTTTCCTTGGCTCGATGGGTTTTGGCGCAATCGGGTTTCTTGTAATTTTTGCGGCGGGTTATGCGGCGGTATTTTTCTCGGGATATCTTAAAGTGGAATATGAATACGCATTCACTTCCGGCGAGTTGGATATCGACGCAATCTACGACCGCTCGCGGCGTAAACGCCTTATGTCTGTAAAAGTTTCCGAGTTTGAAATTATGGCTCACATAGACGACAAAGCTCACGAACACTCGTTCAGTACAGCGCAAGCAACCCTTGACTATTCAAGCGGTGTAACGGGCCCCGCCACCTATGTATTTTTAACAACATACAACAGCAAAAAAACAAAAGTCATAATCGAGCCTAATGATAAAATGCTGAAAGCAATCAGCGGTGCTATAACACGTCGCAAGCTTCATCTTCGCCCGGGAGTTGTGCTTATATAGAAGAAAACCCGCGGTTTATTTTCGTACATTCCCTTAATAAGGAGGATTCTAAAATGGAAAAAATAATCGGTAACGGCCTTACATTTGATGATGTTTTAATTGTGCCGGATTTTTCAGACATTCCGCCGGCGCAGGTAGATACTTCCGTAACAATTGCGCGTAATATCTCGCTAAAAATCCCGTTTCTTTCCGCCGGAATGGACACGGTTACAGAAAGCCAAATGGCCATTGCGATAGCGCGTTGCGGCGGCCTTGGGGTTATCCACAGGCATATGCCCATTGCAACACAAGCCAGCGAGGTTGACCGTGTAAAACGCAGTGAACACGGCGTTATCACCGACCCGTTTCATTTATCGCCCAACCACTATGTTTACGAGGCGGACAAGCTTATGGGCAAGTATCGCATTTCGGGCGTGCCGATAATTGAGCATGATAAATTAGTAGGAATAATCACAAACCGCGACCTGCGCTTCGAGACTGATTACAGCAAAAAGATTTATGAGGTTATGACCAAAGAGAATTTAATTACCGCACCTGTCGGCACAACTCTTGAAGAAGCCAAAGCAATTTTAACGCGGCATAAGGTAGAAAAACTTCCGCTTGTAGACGAAAACTTTAATCTAAAAGGGCTTATTACGATTAAGGACATAAATAAATCTGTAAAATATCCGCTAAGTGCGAAAGACGGACAAGGGCGGCTGATTGTTGGTGCGGCGGTGGGCATCAAGGACGACTACATGGACAGGGTTCAGGCACTGGCAAAACGCAAAGTGGATGTTGTGGCACTGGAAGTTTTCCACGGGCATGCAAAAAATGTTTTAACCGCAATACGTTCAATCAAAGATGCGTTTCCGGATATTGCTTTGATTGCAGGCAATGTAGCAACGCCGGAAGCAACATTGTCGTTAATAAACGCAGGCGCAGATGCCGTAAAAATAGGCATAGGGCCTTCTTCGGTTTCAACAAAGCGGATGATTGCAGGCATTGGAGTGCCGCAAATAAGCGCGATTATTAACTGCGCAAATGTTGCCCGCGAAAGAAATATCCCCATCATCGCTGACGGAGGAATCCGTTTTTCGGGCGATATCTCAAAGGCACTTGCCGCAGGGGCAAGCGCGTGCATGATGGGTAATCTTTTTGCCGGCTGTGAAGAAAGCCCGGGTACAACCGAGCTTTTCCAAGGGCGCAAGTACAAGGTATATCGCGGGATGGAATCCTCTGTTTACGACGAGCCGGAACTTGCAACACTGGAAAACGACATAGACCAACCCCGCCCCGCCGTTATAATCTCTCGCGGTGTTGAGGGCAGAATAACTTACAAGGGTAATTTGTCCGACGTTTTGCAACAACTTCTTGGCGGCCTTGCGGTAGGAATGAGTTATGCAGGTTGCCGCACTATCAAAGAAATGCATAATAATTCTCGCTTTGTGCAAGTAACCCCCGCCGGCCTGCGCGAAAGCCACCCTCATGATATTCAAATTACACGCGAATCACCCAATTACAACATGGTTTAAGGGAGTGTTGAAAAAGCCTCTGGCCCGGGCGACAAAAAAACATTTGTAAATGTAATGTAAAAGTCTTGTAAAATTAATGTAAATGTAATATAGTGTGGCAGGGCGGAAAAAAACCCCAAATCTTATATTTCCCAAAAACAGGAGGTAAGTTATGAAAAGGAAATTGCTTTTCCTTGCAACAGTAATGGTAGTTGCTTTATTTGCTTTTGCCGCTTGCGGAAGCGACGATGACGACAATGGTAATGGCGGCGGCGGCGGTGGCGGCGCAGACGCAGGCGCACCCGAAGGGGCTTTCGTCCGTCCGACAGGCCCGCGTGGTGAAGGTGTCGAAATTGTTATTTACGGTTGGAACGACGAGCTTTCAACGGCTATGGAACGCTACAAGGAAATGAATCCCGATTTCCTGTTTACGTTCAGGCCGGTTACGCACTTCACCGACTGGGACGGTTCTTACGAAATAGGGCTTAATGCCGCGTTGCTTGCCGGCGGCGCAGATGCACCCGACGTATTCTTTGTAGAGTCTGCATTTGTTGTTAACTACACACAGTATGAGTTTGCTGATTTTGCAATGCCCTACTCCGAGCTTCTTGGCGTAAATGTTCGTCCTCTCATCGAAGCGGCAGAAATTTCGCAGTTTATCGTTGATGCAGGCACAAACCGTCAAGGCGAAGTTGTAGGTCTTGGTTTCCAACATACAGGTGCCGGCTTTATTTATCGCCGCGACCTTGCCGCAGAAATCTGGGGAGATGCATATCTTAACGATACAAGCTTAATGGCAGCCAGAATCGGCTCTGAGTCCGGCAACTGGGACGCTTTCCTTGCGGCAGCGGCAGATGCCGACGCAGCAGGTATTTCAATGCTTTCCGACATGGAAGATGCATGGCAAGCAATCAGAAACTCACCCAATCCTTGGGTTGTAAACGACCGCTTGGTTATTGACGACCAACGCATGTCTTACCTGGATATAGGCAAAGCCCTTTATCAAGGCGGCTTCACAAACGTAGGCGGCACATGGAATGACAGTTGGTTTGCCGATATGTCCGGCACCGGCGTAAGACCCGTTCTTGGTTTCTTAGGCCCGGCATGGCTTATCAACTACATTCTCGCAGGTAATGCCGGCGATACCCATGGTGATTGGGGTCTTGTTGGCGCACCGGAAGCGTTTGCATGGGGCGGCACATGGTCAATCGTAAACAGAAACTCCAGCCAAGAAGTGCATGACGGCCTTGCAGAGCTTATCTACTGGCTTAAACTGGACACATCGGATACAGGCTTCCTGTACCTGTTCGGCAGCGGCACACTTTACGACGGCAGTGCTATCGACTACAGCTTGGAAAAAGACATGGTTTCATCGCAAGTTGTTCAGCGCAGATTAGACTCGACACTTCCTTTCCTTGGCGGCCAAGATATGGCTCCGGTATTTGTTGAAGCAGGTCGCGTTTTCACAACAACAGGTTGGGGCCCCTTCGACAGGGAAATTAACGGTGCATTTGCCGACCATGCAATGGGCTACTTCCGCGGCGAGACAACAAGGGAAGAAATGTTGGATGATTTCAGGCAAGAGATTCAAGACACATTAGATATTTCTTCATAAAGCTATCTTACAGCACAAACGGTTTTTCAAATCGGGGCGGCGGG
>JGI24703J35330_11748533_pt1 | contig 18764 bp, 9 predicted proteins | sample TergutNt197P1_FD_35330 | JGI IMG/M metagenome (IMG submission 35330) | reverse complement strand
ACTCCGAACTTTCGACTTTCAGTGATTTTTTGAAAAAAGTCGAAAATGTACACTCCGAACTTTCGACTTTATGTGATTTCTTGAAAAAAGTCGAAAACATATACCTAAATTTTTCGACTTTCAGTGATTTTTTAAAAAAAGTCGAAAATGTACACTCCGAACTTTCGACTTTCAGTGATTTTTTAAAAAAAGTCGAAAACATATACCTCAATTTTTCGACTTTCAGTGATTTTTTAAAAAAAGTCGAAAACAGACACTCCGAACTTTCGACTTTATGTGATTTCTTGAAAAAAGTCGAAAACATACGCTCGGAAGTTTCGAATTTTAATGAAGTTTCTGCTAAAATCTAATTCTATCGGAGTAAAACTAATACTTAACACTCTATAGGAGTAAAACGTATCACAACAATACGTTCTATCAGACTAGACCGCGGTCTATTAAGCAGATTAGAATACTGTACTATACATTAATCGGAACAGAACGCAACACCAATCACATTCTATCGGCGTAGAATCGGGTACCATATATTCTATCGAATAAGACCGCAACACTAATCAGACCACTGTCCATGCAAATATATTTTTTTATCCCAGCGTTCTTGCGAGATGAACTAAGTAATTAGGAAATCTTTTTTTCATTTGTGCGTAAATGTTTTTAGCTTTTTTTTCTGTATAGATTAACGCGAAAACGCTTGGTCCACTTCCACTCATTATTACTCCGTTTGCGCCACTTTTTATTAAGGCTTTTTTTATATCACCGACGATTGGATAAATTTTGGTTGTAACTGGTTCTAAATTATTAGCAAGATTGTCACAAATAGCATCAAAATCATGATTATCAATAGCTTCAAGCATAACATTAGTATCGATATTATCTTTTTTATTCAAATCAAATGCACCGTAAATATCACGAGTTGACGCTGAAATTCTTGGATTAATTATTAACACCCAGCATAAAGGCATTTGTCTAATAGGGGTAATAATTTCACCTCGACCTGTGGCAAGCGCCGTTTTCCCGATTATACAAAAAGGTATATCAGAACCAATCTGTTGGCCTAATTGACAAAGATCCCAATCACTACAGTCTACTTCAAACAAATCTCTCAACCCACGGAAGGTTGCGGCAGCATCAGCACTTCCACCAGCAAGTCCGCCGGCAATTGGTATATTTTTTTCGATTTGAATTTCTACTTTTTCTTCTATCCCATAAGCTTTTAAGAATAAATCTGCGGCAAGATATGCAAGATTAGATTTTCCCGGCATAAGCGCAAGTGAATTCGTCCCAACAGTAATTTGCTCTTTAGCCTCAGGAACTTTCGAAATCGTAACGTAATCCGCAAGATCAATTGTCGTCATAATCATCTCTACTTCATGAAAATGTTCAAGTTTACCAAGAATAGATAATGAAAGATTAATTTTTGCAGGTGCTTTGACTCTAACCATCAAGTTGCCTCCTTTTAATGTGGAATGTTTTTAATAAGTCACTCTTATTTTAACATATATTATGTTATTTTTCAATTTAAAATTGCGCTATAAATATCGGTTTGATGCGAAAAAAAAAGAGCTAACGCTCTGTTTTATTAATGGAAAAATTATTCAAAATCGAGTTCTACCGATCCTGTTAAAATGTCAATGTAATTATATGAAACTCGATCAACTGAATCTTGATCATCCCCAATTTCAATAACGAATACAGATGGATAAATACTTGATAATGTTCCAGTTTTTTGCGTCATACGATTTCGGCTTTCGTATGCGACTAGTTTTACAGGCTTCCCTATGTGATCGTTTAATTCGTTTCGAATATCTAAAATACTCTTCGCCATTATGTCACGCCCTCTCTATGCCAATGTCAATTTAGCACATAAGAATATTATACCATAATTGTGGAAAAGTTTCAAGGGTGGTATAACTTTTTTTTGAAAAAATTTCACTTTTTTACTTGATTTCACATATGATTTATGATATAATTCATAGTTTTACATATTTTTACAAAATATAGCAAATTGATTTGATGCATTTTAGCAAAAGTTTACTCTTTTAAACCAAATCGTAAAGTTCCTCTCGTTTGCATTCCACCAATACCTGCAATTTTCGTAACAGTTTTTTCAAGCGTCTCGCGAATATCAACCTCATCTTCATAATGCGTAAGAGCAATTGAAGCTGCAACAATAGCTGGATCAAGTGCGTGAATATTGATACGTTTTGGACTTGATGCAAAATTTGCACCTGAACCAATTAACGCTTCAAAATGCGATTGACATGCACCCGCTACGATAATAAGATAATCAAGCGACGATTCTAACTTTCGAAGTTCGTTAACTGTATTAACAAAATATTTTGAACTTCGGTAACTATCAAGCGATTCAATCATTTTTTTATTTTGAATCGCATCATGACCGGTGATAACTACAATATTTGGACGAAGCTGTTTAACAAGTTCTGGAACTTTTTCCGCCATTAATTTTTCTTTAATGAAAATGGTTGTAGCATGGACATTTGCATGCTCATATAATTTCGAGCTACGTTCAAGATAATCTTCATCGCCATCAACATGTAAAATACGTCCACTTATGAAGAAATCACCCTCTTTACCCATATGTCGCATGCCAGATATTCTATCACTCGGTTTAATAACATCATACAATTTCGCATCATCTTCATGTGCTTCACGAAGTTCGCAATTCTTAACAGGCACAAGATCACACAAAGTCGCATCAGCGGTCACGCGAAAAAACACCCCTTTTAATTCAGCGACTCCATCTTCAATATCCGTGATTTTAAACATAGTATCCTGTTCATAAGAATTACGGGCAACAATATCCCCAACTTTAAAATTATTCTCCATAAATATAGCCTCCTTTATACTAGAGTATGTAGGAGGCCTAATAATTGAGAGGGGATTACCCCAGATTACTCTTTCTTTTTTTCTTTTTCACTTTTACTTTTCTCACTTTTTTCTCAGGAACTAAATCAACACGACTTTTCTCAAAAGGATTACAACGCAAAATCCGCCACAAAGCAAGTAACCCACCCTTAAAAACCCCATGCACCTCAATCGCCTCAATCGCATAATTCGAACACGTTGGAAAATGACGACAAGCAGGAGGCGTATGGGCCGAAATTTTTGACTGATACAACCTTATTAATTTAATTAGAAATTTTTTCATCATACAACTATTATACCATAAAGGATATGGAATATAAATAGTTTCCCATTTTTAAAACAGGACCTTGACAACACATACACAACTTTAGTAAAATGGACATGGAATGAAAAAGAAGGATGTGTAGTAACCATGAACCGATCAGTATTAAGTGAAAAATTTGTTGAAAAATTTGGAGTTTTTCACGATAAAAAATATTTTTTCGCTCCCGGTAGAATCAACCTCATCGGCGAACATATTGATTATAACGGCGGCTTTGTTTTCCCGACGGCGATTACATACGGAACGTACGCGGTTGTATCAAAAAGATTAGACAAAAAAATCAGACTTTATTCACAAAACTTCTCATCAGACGGAATCATAGAAATCGAATTAAATGACATCGAATACGCTAACATAACCTCATGGGCAAAATATGTAATCGCGGTAATACTCGCCTATAAAAACGCAGGACACAAAGTCGAAACAGGGTTTGATGCATATATCGAAGGCAATATTCCAAACGGTGCTGGATTATCCTCAAGCGCATCACTCGAAATCTTAACAGGAATCATTTTACAAAACATCGGCGGTTATACAGTAGACAAAATTGAAAATGCAAAACTCGGACAAATCGCAGAAAATGACTATGTTGGGGTGAAATGTGGCATCATGGATCAATTTGCTATTGCAATGGGCGAAAAAAATAAAGCTATCCTCTTAAACACCGAGGATTTGGTCTACGACTATGTAAATTGCGATTTATCAACCTATGACCTATTAATCATGAATACTAACAAAAAGCGGGGACTCGCTGATTCAAAATATAATACGCGCCGAGCAGAATGTGAAGCTGCTTTATCAATTTTAAAGCGGCACGCTTTTATCAATAATTTATGTGATCTCACCCGGGCCGAATTCGATAAAATAAGCCATTATCTCACCGACGATACACTTTTAAAACGAGCGCGTCACGCAGTTACTGAAAATGAACGTGTAAAACTAGCGGTAAATGTGTTAAAAGAAGGAAATCTATTTGAATTTGGGCAACTTTTAAATGAGTCGCATAAATCGTTAAAAGATGATTACGAAGTAACAGGAATTGAACTCGATACAATTGTAGAACTTGCAAGTAACGAAGATGGTGTAATAGGAGCAAGAATGACAGGTGCTGGTTTTGGTGGTTGTGCTATCGCTTTAGTTGAAAAAGAAAAAGTTGCAAAAGTAATCGATTTTATAGAAAGAAATTATACCGAAAAAATCGGTTACAAACCGTCGTTTTATATTGCTAAAATCGCGAGTGGTGCTAAAATGTTCGATGAAGACCAAGGAGACTTTTATGAATAGGGCTGTTAATGAATTAATTAGTTATGGTATAAATCACGATCTGATTGATCAATATGACGTAGATTTTGTTGCAAATCAGTTAGTTGCGTTGTTTAAACTTGATTCGTTTTGTTTAGAAGCTATCGACCCAGAGCATCTTTTGGATATTGAAGATATTCTTGCTAAATTTATTTCTGAGGGCGTGCGTCTAGGGCTTGTTGATAATGATTCGATTACTGAACGTGATTTATTTGATACACTTGTGATGGGTTTAATTACGCCGCCACCGAGTGTTGTTGTGAGTAAATTCGAACGATTATTTGATGTGGAATCACGTCTTGCGACTGATTATTTTTATGATTTTTCAAAGGCGACAAATTATATTCGTACAAAACGCGTGGCTCGTGATCTTTTTTGGCGCGTTAAAACTTATTTTGGTGAGCTTGATATGAGTATTAATTTATCAAAACCGGAAAAAGATCCTAAAACAATTGCACTTTTGAAAACGGTAAAATCGACTGATTATCCTAAATGTGCATTATGTAAAGAAAATGTTGGGTTTCACGGAAATTTAATGCAAGCTGCACGGCAAAATCATCGTATTATACCGCTTAAATTAAATAACGAAGATTGGTTTTTTCAGTATTCTCCGTATGTTTATTATAACGAGCATAGCATTGTCTTTAAAAAATCTCATGACCCGATGGTTATTGCGAAGGAAACTTTTGTCAGGTTACTTGATTTTGTTGAGCAGTTTAACCATTATTTTATCGGGGCAAATGCAGATTTACCGATTGTCGGTGGCTCGATTTTATCGCATGATCATTTTCAAGCCGGGAATGCCACTTTCCCGATGGACCGAGCGAGAATTAAGGCAAGCTATGACGCAAAGCACTTCCGTGAGGTTAAAGTAGAAATTCTTGATTGGCCCTTAACGACTGTTAGGTTGAGAAGTATTAACAAAGAACAGATAATCCTTTTAGCAACGGAAATTTTATCAACTTGGCGAAACTATTCTGATAAAACACATGGTATAATACCACAAACCGACGACACGCGACATAGCACGATAACCCCGATTGCGCGCTTTGTTGATGGTGAATTTGTTCTTAATTTAGTTCTGCGCAACAATCGTTGTGATGAATTATTTCCTGATGGAATATTTCATCCTCATCAACAATACCACCATCTTAAAAAAGAAAATATTGGTTTGATAGAGGTGATGGGGCTAGCTATCTTGCCGGGAAGATTACTTGAAGAAATCGCTATTTTGAAAGATGCATTGGTGATGAAAACTCTCGAACCATTAATTATTAATGGGTTAGAGAAGCATTTGGCTTGGTTTGAGGATTTATCTGCTGAAATTTTGCTGCATGAGGGTATAGAAATTGATTCTGTTATTCAAAATAGTATAGGTGTCAAATTTGTTGAGATTTTATCTTGTTGTGGTGTGTTTAAGAATGATGAGGTTGGGCACGTCGGTTTGCTTCGTTTTTTAGGTCAATTTATTGTCGTTTAGTTTGAAAACATGACTTTCGGCAAAAAAATCACAAAAAAAACAAATTAATACACGCTTTCTTTTAATTTGCTCTTTTATCGAGGGTGAAATACTGGTATAATCTATCATTGAGTGATATTTACGCCAGGTTTGTGAGGTGAAATTTATGATTAAAAAAATTGGTGTTCTGACAAGTGGTGGAGATGCTCCTGGTATGAATGCTGCTATACGTGCTGTAGTAAGATCTGCTCTTGCTAAAGGTATTCAGGTGTATGGTATTTATAATGGGTATTCAGGTCTTGTAAACAACGAAATCGTAGAGCTAGTCCACAAAGATGTTGGTGGTGTTATTAGTCGTGGTGGTACTTTTTTAGGTTCTGCTCGTCTACCTGAGTTTAAAGATCCTGCTGTGCGTCAAAAAGGAATCGAAAACTTAAAACACCATGGTATTGAAGCTCTTGTTGTTATCGGTGGTGATGGTTCTTATATGGGTGCCTTAAAGCTTACTGAAATGGGTATTAATTGTATTGCTCTTCCGGGTACAATCGATAACGATATTGTTAGTACAGATTTAACCATTGGTTTTGATACTGCTCTTAATACTGCTGTTGAAGCAATTGATAGAATCCGTGATACTAGTTCTTCTCATGCAAGATGTAACGTTGTTGAGATTATGGGACGTTATTGTGGAGATTTATCGATGTATGCTAGTATCGCAAGCGGTGCTGAATCTGTAGTTGTCAATGAAAAGGGGTTTGATTTCGATCAAATCGTATCTCAAATTGAGGACGGTAAAGCTCGAGGTAAAAAACATTATCTTGTTATTCTAGCTGAAAAACTAGAAGATGCACATGGTGTTGCAAAACGCCTTGAAGAAGCAACAGGTGTTGAAACTCGTGCTACAGTTCTTGGGCATATCCAACGTGGTGGTTCACCGTCGGGTCTTGATAGAGTGCTTGCTAGTCGAATGGGTGCATTCGCAGTTGAGTTATTAGTTGAGGGGCAAGGTGGTCGTTGTATTGGTATTACCGAAAATCGTTTACGTCACTTCGATATTGTTGAAGCATTAGCAATGCCACGTGAATTCGATGAAGAAGTTTACGAATTGACGAAAAAGTTATCTTAAGAATTAATGTCATGAATAAGACAATCCGTGATTATTGAGCCTGTTTAAATAATGTTTATTTTGCTTGTAACCTATATCCTTTATTTTTATAATCAAAGACTTGGAGTTATGAGCCAGAGTATATAATTTATTTCTACTTGTGAATTTTCACACCAAAAAAACATAAAGCGAGGAATTACACATGAATAAGACATTCAAAAATACAAAAATGGTTTGTACAATCGGACCAAAATCAGAATCTAAAGAGATGATGGGGAAATTAGTTGATGCTGGGATGAACGTTATCCGCACTAATTTTTCTCATGGTGATCATGCTGAGCAGGGTGCGCGTTTTAATACAATTCGTGAAATCAATGCTGAGAAGGGTACTCATGTTGCGATTTTACTTGATACGCGTGGGCCAGAAATCCGTACTAACCTTTTTGAAAATGGTGGAGTTAACTTAGTTGCTGGTACTACTGTTCGTGTTTCTATGAATGAAGTTTTAGGTACTGCTGAGCGTTTTTCTATCAATTACCCAGGTTTAATCAACGATATTGAAGTTGGTGGAACAATCCTTGTTGATGATGGAAATGTTGAGTTAACAGTTACTGAGCTTGATCGTGATGCTAATGATATCGTTTGTTATGTTGTTAATGATAACTTTGTTAAAGACCGTCGTGGTATTAACGTTCCAGGCGTTAAATTAAACCTAGAATTCTTAGATGCGAAAGATACTGCTGATATTGTTTTTGGTTGCGAGGAGCAAGTTGATTTCTTAGCTGCTTCATTTGTTCGTCGTGCGTCTGACGTTGAAGCTATTCGTGCAATCTTCGCTGAGCATGGAAATACTCATACTCAAATCATCGCTAAAATTGAAAACCAAGAAGGTGTTGACAATTTAGATGAAATCATCGCTGCTGCTGATGGAGTTATGGTTGCTCGTGGAGATATGGGTGTTGAGGTTCCTGCTGAGGAAGTACCAATGATCCAAAAAGAAATGATTGCTAAGTCAAATGCTGCTGGTAAAGTAGTTATTACTGCTACGCAAATGCTTGAGTCTATGCAAGAAAACCCACGTCCAACCCGTGCTGAGGTAAGTGACGTTGCTAATGCTGTGCTTGATGGAACAGATGCAATCATGTTATCTGGAGAGTCTGCTGCTGGTAAATACCCACTTGAAGCAGTTGAAACTATGGCTCGTATCGCACGTCGTGCAGAACAAGAAATTGATTTTGATGAAATGACAGCTCGTGCATTATCTGGTTCTGAGCGAAATGTAGCAAGTGCTGTTGCTTTATCTGTTGCTGATTCAGTTGCAGATTTAGGTGCATCTGTTGTTATCGCTGCTACAAAATCAGGAGCTACAGCTCGTACAATTTCTAAACACCGTCCATCAGCTCCAATTATTGCTGCTGTAACTGATCCGAAAAAAGCTGCTTTACTTGCTTTAAACTGGGGAGTTCATCCAGTAATCGTTGAAGATTTAAATGACGAAGCTGCTGTAATCGCACAAGCTCAAAAAATTGCTGATGAAATTTTAGAAGCTGGTGAAGTTGCTGTAATCACTGCTGGATTACCAATCGGTGAAGGTAACACTAACGTTATGAAAATTTACGAAGTAAAATAATTTAAATAAATTTATAACATCCTACGACAAATTGTAGGGTGTTTTTTTTGTTGAATTTTTGAATTGTTATTAAGGAGACAATTCGAGTAAATTGTTTTATTCTAATAAGTCTACCTGAGTAGGTAAAAATTTAGATCTAAAAGTACAACTAATGCTCGAATTTCATCTCTTAGTAGAGACTAATCGTTCAAGTTATCGAGCGCTTGTAATTCTTTTTGCTTTAGCACAACACAGACTTACAATTACTCTTTAGGTGAACTCATTGACGAATTTAGTGGTATTGATTCAATTATGATTTATACGAAATAGATCCTACCTGAACAGAACGCATAACTCGAGAATAACACAATACGTAAACTGTGCATTCTATGTGGTTAGAATCCTAAATTTTCAAATGATGGTTTATCTATGATAAACGTCTAATAATAAAATAAAAATAGTCCTTTAGGCGTAAATATATTTCAACAAAAATGATAAAGTTTCGACATAAAATGCTATGTTTTTAGTCATACCCTCACTACCCCTTGCATAGTATACTTATATCAGGCTTAAAGTTGAAAATAACTTATTTATGCTATTGAATTCAGAGTATTTAAATTAAAAAGTTGACATATTTTTTGTTAAGTTTTTTTGCGCTTGAATTTGAATTTATATTTTGTTATCGAATTTAATCTTGAAAAAAAAGATTTTAACTATTCAAAAAAAAGATTGAATATCCTCTATTTTTGGGAAAAAAATGAATTAAAAGGAGTGAACAAATGAATGGCCAGTTTAACAAACAGTTCATCAACAACGATTAGTAACAATACCGCGACCAGCGGTGGTGCAGGGTATGTCGCTGCAGGCGGTAATGTAACGGATACTAATACCACTTATACGTCCAATTCAGCAACTGCAGGAGATGGTGGTGCTGTATATATTAACGCTGCAACAACATCACCATCAGCACCCGCTGGGGTTTATAGTGCATCATCAACAACTTTTCAAACCAATCAAGCGCCTGCTGGAAATGGAGGTGCTATTTATGATGCGGCTGCTCCACCTTATACTTATCCACCATCGTCAAATTATAGCAACTTAACAAGTGCTCCATCTAATACATTCACAGGAAATACAGCGGTGGTTGCTTTTGACGGAGCTGTTACTTTACCTGGAAATACACCAAATATTAGTGAACCTGCTACAATTTCTACACCTTCTTCTGTTTTAAATAACTATGATATAAATTATTCAGCAAGTTCTGTTAGTACCTCAACAAAAACTCTTGTTAGTGCTACAGGGATGGTTTTACCACCTGGAAGTACCGTACCACCTGGCGGAACTGTATATTATCAAATAACAATCCCTAATACAGGACAACTTGACACAGGAACACCTGTCACAATCGATGAATCTCTTCTACCTTCACCACTTACTTATTCAGGTACACCACCTGCAACTTATGTAATGACGGGCGGAGCAAGTGGAACTGGTAATTTAACTTCATCAGGTACTCCACCAATCTTTACTTTACCTGTATCTATACCAGGAATTAGTGGTAGTACTGTTTCTTCAGCAATAATAACTATTCCTGTTCAAGTACCAACTGGTGGTGTAACAAATGGTCAAGTAATCGGTGCGAATAATGTTACAATTACACCAGGACCATCTGGAGCAAGTAGTGGACCAGTTGCAAATATCGGAGCTACAGCTGGACCTACGATTGCATATCCAGTTTTAAGCTTAGCAAAATCAAACGATCATCCGAGTCAGAATGTTTCACCAGGCGACACTTTTAATTATACTATTACGGTAACAAATAATGGATCTGCACCAACTGCGAATCCTTATACCGTAACGGATACACTCCCAGCAGGTGTTACGTATGTAGGGCCACCGACAGATACAACAATTACTGGTGCGGCAACTGGACAAAATGTAACGTTCAATGTTAAAAATGCTCTTGCTGGAAATGGCGCAAGTCAAACGATTACTTTCCCAGTAAAAGTCGCAGCCAATGCCGCACTCGGACCACTACCAAGCAATTATCAAGTTGCTGCAGATCCTGGTGACTCTGGACCGGTTCTAAGTGCTCCAACCGGTCCTGGAATTAATCCAGAATTAGATCCAACACCACCAGTAGTAGTACCACAACCTATTACAGCTGAAAAAGAAGCAAGTGTAACAACAGTACCTCCAGGCGGATTACCTGGAAATACATTTAACTACACAATTACAATTACAAACCCACCAGCAACCGCGGGTGGGATGCCTACAAATAATCCGGTTAATATTACAGATGCATTACCAACAGGAGTTACATATTCAGGAACTGGTGCGACATATTCTTACAGTGTTGCTGGAGGAACATCAAGTAGCGGGACTGTAAATGGAACTTCACCAAACTTCTCGATTCCAGCTTCGCTTCCTGCTGGTTCGACTACTACAGTTACAATTCCAGTAACTGTCGATGCTGGTACACCTTTGCAAGCTTTAACACCAAACACTGCGACTATTGATCCAGGAAATGGACCCGTAGCAACTGCAACAGAAACAACACCGCCGGTAGTTAGTGCGCCAGTTATTTCACTAACTAAAGTAAATTCACAACCTGGGGCTACAATTTATCCTGGAGATACATTCAACTATGTAGTAACAATAACCAACACTGGAAACACACCAACTAAAACTTATACTGTTTCTGACCAATTACCACAATATGTAACTTATACAGGTGGAGCAACATCTAGTTTAAATAGTAGTATTAACCCAACAGTTGGCGCTGGAAATGTAGTCCAGTTTGCAATTAACAACTCAACTGGTCTACAACCAGGACAAAGTGAAACATTAACAATTCCGGTAACTGTTTCTGCAAACGCACCGGTTGGTCAATTAAATCAAAACTCAACAATTATTGATCCAGCAAATAATCTAGGTAATTCAACTACATATGACGCTGGAGCTAAAGACGATAACCCACCAAAAATTATCGCATCAGCACCAACAGTAACAAAAAAAGCTAGTGTTACTCAAGTAGTACCGGGTGGAACATATAACTACACGATAACAGTCGATAATACACAAGCTGGAGCAGTAGCAACAGCAAATCCGATGCAAGTGACCGAAACTCTACCAGCAAATGTTACTTATGCTGGTGGTGCAACATCAAGTTTCGGTACAGTTACACCAGCAGCTGCGTCAACAAACTCACCAATGATTTTATCTGTAGCAGGTTCAATTCCAGCGGGACAAATCGGAACAATTACGATACCTGTTGTTGTATCAAATACTGCGCCACAAGGAGTACTAACTCCAGCAAATATTGCCGCTGTTGATCCAGGAAATGGAATTACACCACAACCAAGCGGAGTAGACCCAGCACCACCAACTGTTGTTGTACCAAGTGTTACAGTAGAAAAAGTTAACTCTCAACCAGGTCAAAATGTAACCCCAGGCCAAACATTTAATTACCAAGTAAAAATTACCAACACAGGCCAAGCAGCAACAACAAACCCATATACAATCTCGGAATTATTCCCTGACAACGTAACATACAACGGAGCCGCATCATCAAACATCAACAGCACCGTAACACCGTCAGCTGCATCAACATCAAGTAGCGTCGTCTTTAGTGTCGCTAATTCATTAGCACCTGGAGCGAGTGAGACAATCACAATTCCTGTAATCGTATCAGCATCAGCTCCTGATGGAGCACTTGGCACAAACCAAGTAACAGTTACTCCTGGAGGAGGGGGCTCTGCAACAACTGGAACCGATTCAAATCCGCCTGTAGTCTACCGTGTAGCACCAACTGTAACCAAAAAAGCAGACACTACAACTGTTCAATCAGGTGGAACTTATAACTATACAATAACCATTGATAACACTGCACCAGGAACATTAACATCTGTTAATCCATTAACAGTGATTGAAAATTTACCAACGAATGTTACTTATGTTGGAAATGCAACATCAAGTTTTGGAAGTGTAACACCAACTGCTGCATCAGCAAATAATCCTATTACATTACAAGTAGCAGGCTCTGTTCCAGCAGGAAGTATTGAGACAATTACGATTCCTGTAAAAGTAGCTAATAATACTCCAGAAGGAGCATTAAGTCCTGCAAATACTGCAACAGTTAATCCTGGAAATCTTATTCCACCACAGACAGCAACTGATCCAAATCCACCAACTGTTGTAACACCAAAACTCGCAGTAACAAAGTCGAATGATGTTACAAGTGGCATCGTTCATCCAGGTGACACTTTCAATTATGTCATCAATATTCAAAACAACGGAACTGCTGACACGGCAAATCCTGTAATTTTGAACGAGGCATTCCCACAATATATTACCTATGCTGGAAATGCAATACCAACTGGAACAACTCCAACATCAGCTACAACAAATTCTAATGTTTCATTTAGCGTACCTGGGCCAATTCCTGCAAATGGCGGATCACTCACGGTTACGATTCCTGTAAAAGTTGCAACAAACGCTCCAATTGGATACATCGGTAAAAACTCAGTTGTCGCTGTTCCTGGAGCAGGTGGAAACGCAACTCTTCCTGCCTATGATCCAAATCCACCACAAGTTACAGCAGTTTCACCGACTGTAACAAAAACGGCAGATCAAACTCAAGTATATCCTGGTTCAACATTTAACTACACAATTACTGTGGATAACTCTCAACCGGGAACTATGGACACAGTAGTACCAATGCTAATCGCCGATACATTACCACCAAACGTAACAATTAGCGGACCAGTAACAAGCTCATTTGGAGCAGTAAGTATCTCAGGAAATTATAATTTTAGCGTTGCAGGTTCGGTTGCAGCAGGAAAAGTTGGAACAATAACAATACCAGTAACAGTAAATGCCGGAACTCCTGCAGGACCATTAAAACCAAATACTGCAGTTGTCACACCAGGACTTGGAAACACACCACCACCAGCACAAGATATTCCACCGGTAGTAATGAAACCAACAGTCACCGTAACAAAATCAAATGACGCATCTGGCGATTTAGTACCAGGTCAAGTCTTTAATTACTACGTTCAAGTAACAAATACTGGAAATGCTCCAACAGCATCGCCTTTACTTGTGACCGATCAATTCCCACCTAAATTTATCACTTACAACGGTGGAGCAACATCATCGATTGGTTCAGTTACACCTACAGCGCCATCATCTTCTCCAACAGTCGAATTCTTAGTAAACGGAAGTATTCCACCTGGAGGAACAGCTACAATCACGATACCTTCAATTGTTGCACCAAATACTCCGGCAGGGTCTTACAACCCTAACACAGTAGTCATTGATCCAGGTAATGGAGGCGACAAAGAAACAGGTGCAGATGGATCATTACCAGCTGTAATTAGCGTACCTCCTGTTTTAAATAAACAACCATCAGAAACGAATGTTCTACCAGGACAAACATTCTACTACACAATTACAATTGACAATACAATCAAAGGCGCGATGAATATTCCAGCAGGATTTACACTCGCTGAAACAATACCAAGCTCTTTAACGATTGGACAACCAACATCTCCATCAGGAAATATCTCAGTATCCGGAAGTGGACGCAACTTCACGCTAACAAGCGACTTCCCAATCCCAGCTGGAAGTGTTGCAACAATTACAATTCCAGTAACAGTAGCACCAGGAGCATCTGTAGGACAACTAGCAAACAACACCGCGATACTTGATCCACACAACGGAGCCGGTACGGTAACAGTCCAAGACCCAGTACCACCAACGGTCGTAAAACCAGTACTTGTCGTAACAAAAACAAATGACACAGTAAACAATATGGTAACAGTCGGCGGTACATTCAATTACATCATAAATGTCACAAACAATGGAACAACAGCAACAAATAATCCATTTGTGGTGAAAGATGTATTACCGAACAACTTAACTCTAAATGGGACCATTACATCATCATACGGTGTAGGAACCGTAACGAACTCTGGAGACAACAAAAATCTTGTTCTTTCTATTTCAGGCTCAATTCCACCAGGAAATAGTGCTACGATAACAATTCCTGTACAAGTAAGTAGTTCTGCAGTAGCTGGAACATTAAATCCGAATACAACGTTTGTAGATCCAGGTGATGGCGATGTTGTTCAAGCAACAGATACACCGCCACAAGTTGTTGTACCATCACTAGAGGTTACGAAAGCGGCCGATAAAGCTTACGTAAAACCAGGCGATACATTTAATTATGTAATTAATATCGCAAATAATGGACTAGCACCAACTGCTAATCCATTTGAAGTTCAAGATTTATTACCACCTAATGTGACGTTAAATGGATCACCTTCTTCACCAATTGGAACTATTACAAATAATGGACGTTCGACTTCACTTGATCTTTTAGTATATGGAACGCTACAACCAAACTCATCAACTACAATTACAATTCCAGTAATTGTATCAAGTACTGCTCCACTTGGTTCTCTTTCAACTAATACAGCAACAGTACTCGCTGGCATGGGATCAAATCCTGTATCTGCAACAGATACTACTCCACCTGTTGTTGCAGTTGCTGATTTGAGTAGTTCGACAAAAACTTCGACTCCAAAATCGCCTGAACCAGGAGATTCAATAACTTACACAATTCAAGTTACAAATAGTAGTGATAGTTATGTATCAACAAATAATCCATTTACTGTTACAGATACGTTACCACAAGGATTAATTTATAACACAAATAGTTTTAAAGCGGAACTCGCAAACGGTTCATTAGTTCCAGGTGCAACTATGACACCAAATCCAACGGCACCAAATTATATCTTTACAATACCAAAAACTCTCGCTCCAGGACAAACTATCAACCTTGTTTATACTGCATTAGTTGATCCGACAAATGATATAAACATCCCAGGAGAAGCAAATTCTTGTAACCCTGATTCAACTGGTGCTTGTACAGGCGGATTTAAAAATACTGCTATAATTATAGCAGACCCAACAAATCCAGATGGACCAGGAACGATTGAGGTCCAAGATTTAGCTCCACCTACAATTCCAATTCCAATGGTTGTTGACCCAAGTAAAGTCATTACTTCCCCACTAAATTCGGATGGAACTGTACAGCTTCCAAACACGGATGGCACAAATTCAGTAGAATATACAATTCATGCACCAGTTACAAATGCAATGGCTGAGTATATCAAAATAATTGATAATCTTCCATCTGGAATGGAATATCAAACTGGATCAGCATCTGCAACACTATCTGATAGTGCAACAGGATCTATTACAAATTCAGGAATCTCATTAATTGGACCGGATGTTGCAGGTAATATGTTAACATTTACAATTCCTGGACCTATCTTAAGTGGACAAACTTTAAACCTCACATTTAAAGCAAACCTAGTAAACTTCCCTGTTTCACCAGCAGCAGGATCAACTGTTGACAACGTAGCAACAGTTCAACCATATCCAAGTGGACCAGTTTCACCTCCGTTTACTGCACCAACAGCATTCCCAGCACCATCATTAATTGATCCAAATAATCCAGCAGCGATGCCGACGAAGTGTGTAGATACAAACAACACGAAACCAATGCCAGGTGGATATATTACATATGATATTTCTGCAACTAATTACGGTTCGATGGCAGCTCCAACTCTAGTTTTAACAGATGCATTACCAACAGGACTCACGTTTGATGGAAATTCCTTCACGGCAACAGTTGATGGCGCCGATGTAACACAAGATGTAACGCCAAGCGGATCAGCAACAAAACCAGTATTCACATTCTACGACCCACTCGAGGTTGGCTCTACAGCAGTCGTTAACTTAAAAGTTAATATTGATCAAAACGTAGAAATTGGCTCTTGTATTTGCAACGTTGCAACATGGACTACTTATTCAACAGATCCTGGAACGAATACGAACTCTTGTGAAACACCAAATGACATTCCATGTAGTAATGGCGATTGCTCTTCTTGCAATTCATCCTCAAATAGTATGGTAATACCTCCTTGCACGTCTTGTACCACAACTGTAACTAGCGGTTCTCAAGCTTCATCTTGCCCAAGTTGTTCTTCGAATAATGACAATGGAGGCGGTTCGGTTTGTCAGTCATCTTGTTCACCATGCGTAATGATTATTCCAAACTTAACAAACTCATCAATCACAAAGACCTCCTCAAAAGACACAGTAGAACCAGGAGATGTAATTGATTATAGCGTTACTGTAAACCCACAAAGCGACTTATCTGGAAATTTATCCTTTAACGACTTATTACCAAATTACACCTCATTGTTAGGTAGTACTTTATCATATAGTTCAGGTTCACAAAATTTAACATTACAAAATATTGGTAGCAATACGAATATTCAAGCTTCATTACCAGGTCCATTCACAACTGGTCAACCATTTACAATTACGTATTCTGTTGTAGTAGATTGCAACGCTCCACAAGGTGCAACACTCACGAATTATGCATCTGTTGGCGACGACTTTAACCAGTTAACCGCATCTACAAACACAACCGTTGACTACAATGATAATGTTGAAGGTATTTATACAACTCCTCAAACAGTACCTTGTGGTGGCGTGGTCTCATTTAGTGCATCATCTATTAATGGGCCTAATATTCAACAGATTATTTCTCAAGATTTAACGGGTATCCACTATGATCAAGCGATATTCGCTCTTGCTCCAAATTCTACTTACAATGTGATGTTTGGTGTTGAAGTGCTCTGCCCAGTCCTTACAACATCTGCTAATCTTATTTGGCAATTAGATGGCACCAATTTATCAGCTTCTATATTGAGTATTCCAACTTGTGGTGCGAATATGGTGTCAAACGAGGTTGCTAGTAGTTTCACATTTACTACAGGTTGTCAGACGCAGTTCTTACGCTTAATCAATAATTCACAATGTTCATTAGATTTAGCTGGTGTTGCGATTTCTATTTCAAGGCAATCGATTAATTTTGTTGGAGATCTTGCGAATCAGTGTATTAGACCAAAAGGTAATATTCCTGCTACACCTGTTTGTCAGAATGCCGGTGGAGAAACAGATTGCACAAATTCATGCAGCTGTGGTGCAACTTCATCTACTGTATTCAATTTAACTTGTGGTCAAACTTACCGCATCAGATATAACTTAACTGTAAACCCAACGGAAACATCAGGTCTTGCACAAGTTGGATTTGTGTATGGTCAGAACCCACGCAATATGAAAATATTAAAAGATTCAAAAGGCTCAGCTTGTTACACTAGTTGCTGTCCATCAGATTGCACATGTGTACTCCAAATCAGCAATGATTTTACGTTCACAGCAACTCAAGCAACTAAAACAATCGACTTTAGAAACTTAGCAGCAACTCCACTAAACATTCTATGTGGGACAATCTCAGTATCAGAATGTGTAGCAACTGTATAAAAACGGAAAAAGCGAATTAAGTCAATTGACTTGAAACGCTTTTTTTCTCATTTAAAGATTTAGAAGTTTCTATTATGTGCGCTCTACAGGTTGCAAGTGTTTTTTTATGTGCATTCTATTTGAGTAGAATAGATTATGGTTGTTCTATTTTACTTTGGTAGAATAAGTGTTTGTTTATGTGCGCTCTACTTTAGTAGAATAAGTGTTTTTTTATGTGCATTCTACAGGTTGCGAGTGTTTTTATGTGCATTCTATTTGAGTAGAATAGATTATGGCTGTTCCGTTTTACTTGGGTAGAATATACTTTATGATAAAATATATACTCCTAATTAAGTAGATACTAGAAATAACAAAAGTTATTTTTAAACTATTAATTGAGAGTTATTAATTACATAGTAAAAAATTATTAAGAGGGGGACATAAAAGAGGCTATTTTAAATGACAGCCTCTTTTATGTTAAATATTTTTTCTAATCTCCAAAACTTCTTCTAAACTTAATTTTGTAATTAATGAAATTTGTTCAGTAGTAAAATTATTCACTATCATTTCCTCAATGATTTTGATCGTGGCTTTAGTTACTCCTTGTTCAAGTCCTTCTTCTCGTCCTTGTTCAAGTCCTTCTTCTCGTCCTTGTTCAAGTCCTTCTTCTTTCGCGATATACAATAATGAAGCATGT
>JGI24703J35330_11748534_pt1 | contig 18898 bp, 17 predicted proteins | sample TergutNt197P1_FD_35330 | JGI IMG/M metagenome (IMG submission 35330) | reverse complement strand
AATTTTCAGCTCGTCAAAAAGAAATATACAACGCGGTGTTAGATGTGGAGAAAAAAATGATTGAAGCCGTTAAACCAGGTGTTAAAATGTCGGACTTGATGGAAAAAGCCCGTAAAATGCTAGCTGATAAATGTCGCGAACTGGGGCTAATAGGTGATCATGACGACGATGTATCTAATTATTACTTCCATGGCATTGGTCATTCATTGGGGCTTGATACCCATGATGTCGGCGGTCGTGAATTTGTATTAGCACCAGGCATGGTGTTGACAATTGAACCTGGGCTATACATTGAAGATGAAAATATAGGTGTACGAATTGAAGATAATATTCTTGTAACAGAAGATGGCTATGAAAACTTGTCGGTTGCCATTATTAAAGAAATTGATGAGATTGAAACTTTTATGGCAAATTAAAAAATTGGACTGCATCCTCAGGAGGTGCAGTCCAATTTTTTAATTTATCTACTCATCGTCCTCAAATAAATCTAACTCATCCTCAAATGCATCTCCATCAATCAATTCCTCAGAAGTTTCAAAGGTGAAGTGACCGGCGGAGTATGGGGAATAAGGTGTGCGATCAAATCTATTTTCTTCTTTCATACGCCTTGCCAATTGTTCTTGTTTACCAGAAACGACTAATGCACTATACACAACTAAGCCGATAACTGCCATTGAAATACCGATTGTAATATTAAGTAATGTCATATCCTTTGCTCCTTTTTGACTGAATAGAAATCGGAAACTTGAATCTTTTTCCAACACTCACTTCCGACCTCCGACCTCTAGAATAGGATATGCGTTTTTATTGTTCCTATTCAACATTTTGGAAAATAGTTGATGTGATGCTTTTTAATTACTATTCACAGCTACAAACAGGCCCACATCAAGAGCACATATGCGGTCGTTTTCTGAGGCGAATGTGCGTTAATCTTTATCCTAAAGAAGTCTATCCTATTCGCCTCAGAAAACTACCCCTCAGCGAGCAACGCGAGATGTCTAACGCCTTAGCGTTAGGTTTCTACAGCACGCATGGATTTTATCATTTGACACTAAACAATCTGACACTAACTTAAGGATTCGTCGTAGTAAACGCTCAGGGGGCGTGAACAGTAACGCTTTTTAGCAATGGCTTGCAAGCTTATTTGCATAGTTTTCACCGCCACCTCATATACTGACATTACGGGGTGATGATCATGAGTCTTGTTAGAATTGTTGCGCGTTCAGTGATGAAGGCGAGTAGGGAAGGATATCGGGTGGGAAAAAGGTTGTCAAAATTTGCCCAATTAAATATAACATTAAAAGTTGAGCGAGATAAACAAAAAAGGTATTATAAAGAAATTGGTGAACATGTCCACCTTGATCAGATTAACGAAATGTCATCATCGCCAAAAATCAAACAATTACGTGAAAAAATTGTCCTTCAAGAAAGAGCGATTGTTCGTTTAGTTGAAGAAATCAATGTTTTAAAACGAATCAACACATGTACGTATTGTGGCTATATTGGCAAAGAAGAAGAGAAATATTGTCCAAAGTGTTCAAGGCCGAGAAAGCAGGGATAACAGATGGCGAATTGGATGAAGTTAATGAAAAATCAAGCCTCAGACTATCAACACAATTTAAAATTCCTTAAACAGTATCGCATGACAGGTGATCGTGATGCCCTTGAGTGGCTCGTGTTAAATAATGCCAATTTGGTCCATAAAATTGTGAACAGTTACCGGACATTTTATCACCACAAGCTGTCCTACGATGATTTATTCTCCGTCGGTTTAGAAGGCCTTTTGCGTGCGATTGAAAAATTCGACTTTAGTTACAAAAATAACTTTGCCACTTATGCTTCTTATTGGATTAAGCAAAGTGTGATGCGTCTTATCTCAGATGAAGGCTTCATGATGAAAATTCCAGCCCATTTATTTGAAACATTGCAACAAATGATTCGCTATGAATGCCACAACGATCAAAAACGATCAAAAAAAGAAATGTGTGAGCTTCTTGAGATAAGTGGTGAAAAATACGATTTACTGCAACAAGTTCGTGGCTATATGCTAAAATGGACATCATTAAACAGACCCGTTTCAGAAGTTGATGATACTGAAATTGGTGATTTAATTAGCACGGAAACAGTAGGCGCTAACCAAACGACAGAATCTTTACCGATTGCTTCTGCAGCTGTTGAAGCAAAAGAGTTGCAACGCGCATTAAAAGAAGGATTGAAATTTTTAGAACCCCGTGAGCAACTCATTATTATCCACCGATTCGGTTTATTCGGGGTTCAGGTTAAAACTTTGGCAGAAATTGGAAAAAGCGAAGGCATTAGTCGTGAGCGAATCCGTCAACTTGAATCGCGGGCAATTAGGAAGCTTAAAAAGATTATGCGTGGATATGAAGGCTATTTGAATAATTAGAAAATACTAGTAATGATGCTGGTATTTTTTTTGTGATGAGCAAGTAAAAAAATTCAGTTGACAATCCTTTTTATTTTGGTTACAATGAAGAGAAAGTCATCAGTTGTGAGGCGGAAGGCTTTTCTATGGAATAATATGTTTACGATTACGTTTGCTAGCACACCATTATTGCCTTTATTATTCCATTTTCGAAAAAAGAGGTCGCTCGAGAAAAGTTTTAATAGAAAAGGCTCAGATAAACTAGATGAATTTCATTAAATATGGTATAATTTTTACTGTTATGAGAATGATTAATGATCAAAAGGCGGGAGTGATTAACATTGAATAATGAATTATTACAAGACTTAAAATGGCGTGGGTTGATTAACGATTGCACGGACATCGAGGGGTTAGAGCAGGCGTTAGCAGGACCAATTGCGCTATATGCGGGTGTTGATCCAACGGGTGATAGCATGCACATTGGACATTTGCTACCCTTTCTCGTGTTGAAGCGGTTTCAAAATGCAGGTCATCAACCGATTGTTCTTGTTGGTGGTGCAACTGGGACAATTGGCGATCCTAGTGGAAAAAATGCAGAAAGGCAAATTCAAACGTTAGAAGCAGTTGAACACAATGTTATTTGTTTAACAAAGCAGTTGAAACGTATTTTTGGTGAGACAGCGATCTTTGTCAACAATTATGACTGGACACATGAACTAAGTGTGATTGATTTCTTACGTGACTTTGGCAAAAGCTTTAATGTCAGTCAAATGATTGCTAAAGATACAGTAAAGTCGCGACTTGAAACAGGTATTTCGTTTACAGAGTTCGCCTACCAACTGTTACAAGCCATGGATTTTAACCATTTACGAAAAAACCATCATTGTAAACTACAAATTGGTGGGAGTGATCAGTGGGGCAATATCGTCTCAGGTTTAGATTTAATCCGTAAAAAGCAAGGGCATGAAACAGAGGCATTTGGTTTAACATTGCCACTAGTAACGAAATCTGATGGTACGAAATTTGGTAAATCAGAAGGTGGTGCCATTTGGCTTGATGTGGAAAGGACAAGCCCATACGAAATGTATCAGTTTTTCATTAACACTGCTGATGCTGATGCCATCAACTTTTTAAAGTACTTCACATTTTTATCAAGAGAAGAAATTGGCGACATTGCCGAAAAGTTTGCATCAGCACCACATGAACGCTTAGCACAAAAAACATTGGCTTATGAGGTTGTTAAACTCATCCATGGAGAAGTTGCGATTAACCAAGCCAAACGCATTACAGAAGCTTTATTCTCTGGTGAGATTGCTAGCTTAAATGGTGAAGAAATTGCAATCGGATTTAAAGATGTTCCAAGCACGACCGTAACAGAAGACTTGGGGTTGATTGAATTGTTAGTGATGATAGGTGCGGCTAGTTCTAAACGTGAAGCGCGTGAATTTATTACAAATAATGGCGTTTCAATTAATGGAAAGAAGCAAAATCAATTAGAATTTATCATTGAAAAGAAACAGGCAATTGATGAGAAATTTACGATTGTACGCCGTGGAAAGAAGAAATATTTTTTAGTCCATCACGGATAAAATGATTGAATGAGGGGAATATAATGAGGGTAAAGATTAAAATTTTTGATGAGGAACATGACAAGGACTTAGAAGAAGCGGTTAATGGGTTTTTAGCAGAAATAGCGACTGATGATTTGATTGATATTAAATATCAGTTGTCGCATTTTAGTGATGGCCCAGGACAAATTTTCTCCTACTCGGCGATGATACTTTATAAAAGTATGGAGTGATAATTATCATAGCAAGGGGAATGACAAATAAGTTATGATTGACTTCCTAAATCACTGACGCTCATGGACACAGATTTGAAACTAATCAAATTAGACTAAGATGAAGTGTAGGGATTAAAATGCTATATGATAAAGAAATAACAGTTGAAAGAAAATATTCTCCTAACGTATTTAAAGCCTCTAAAAAAAGATACTTTATAATGAAGCGCCTAATGGATCTCATAGGGGCTTTTTGTGGCATGATTGTGTTGTCTCCGATTTTTTTAGTCGTTGCCTTCCTCATTAAAATGGAATCTCCAAAAGAAGCAGTATTTTTTAAGCAAATTCGCATCGGGAAAAACAATCAACAGTTTTATATGTTCAAATTCCGCTCGATGTGTTCTGATGCTGAGGAAAAGCTGACAGGGCTTTTAAAAGATAATGAAATTGAAGGGGCGATGTTTAAAATCAAAGATGATCCCCGCGTGACGAGGATTGGCAGATTTATTCGTAAAACGTCCATTGATGAACTGCCGCAACTTTGGAATGTTTTAAGAGGGGACATGAGCTTGGTTGGCCCACGTCCGCCTCTACCCATAGAAGTTGAAAAGTATACAGAATATGATAAACAGCGCCTTTCTATTATACCGGGTTGTACAGGTTTATGGCAAATAAGTGGTAGAAATCATTTAAGCTTTCATCAGATGGTTGAATTAGATCTTAAATATATCGAAAATGTATCCATTATGAATGATGTGAAAATTTTATTTAAAACCGTTAAAGTCGTATTTGGATCTGACGATGCTTTTTAATAGGAGACCATATGGAAAAGACAATAAAAGTGTTAAGAATCGTCGGGCCATTTGCTGCTGGTGGTGTTGAGCAGATTACGATGAATTACCTTAGGCATATTGACCCAGATCGCGTGCAACTTGATTTTTTGTTTCATGGGAAAGAGGCGATTAGCTTAGAAGAAGAAATTAAAGCGCATGGGAGTCAGGTTTTTCAAGTGGCGCATTATAGTAAGCACCTCATAAAAAGCATGATTGAAACGTATAAAGTGATTAAAGAAAACAATTATGATATCATTCACTCACATATGAATGCGTTAAGTGTTTTCCCACTTATGGCTGCTAAATGTGCTGGCGCTAACATTAGAATTGCCAGTAATCACAGTACTGCAAGCAAGTATGAATGGAAAAAATCTGTCATTAAGTTTGTTTTGCGTCCCTTTGCTAAACTATTTGCGACTCATTATGCGGCTTGTTCTAAACATGCTGCCATTTGGTTGTTTGGCGAAAAAGCCTTTAAAAATGGCAATGTAAAGCTCATTAAAAATGCAATTGAATTAGAAAAATTTAAATTTTCCAAAGCAATCCGCCAAGAAACTAGAGCAGAAATTGGCTATGATGAAACTTTTGTAATCGGGCATATCGGGCGCTTTGTTGAGCAAAAAAATCATGCTTTTGTCATTGAAGTCTTTGCCGATGTGGTGAAACATCATGAAAATGCCAGGTTAGTGTTAATCGGTGATGGTCCACTTAAGTGTGAGATCCAACAATTAGTTGTCGAAAAAGGCTTATCAAAACAGGTGACATTTTTAGGACTTAGGCAAGATGTCCACAGGTGGATGCAAGCCATTGACGTCTTTTTATTTCCTTCGCTTTATGAAGGGTTAGGGAATGTCATTACAGAAGCCCAAGCAGCATCGACTGTTTCCATCATTTCAGAAGGTGTGCCTAAAGAAGTTAAAATAACTGAGCTTGTCGATCAACTGTCATTATCGGCGCCTGTTTCTGTGTGGTGCGCTCAGGTATTAAAGTATGCGGTTGGTTATCCAAGAAAAGAGACGCTTCATTTGATGCGCACACATGGATATGAAATAAGTGCAGCAACTGATGATCTGATTGATTATTATGAAGGGCTAATGAGGCCTAAGGAGAGAAGGGAAAAATGAAAATATTAGTTGTGACCCATGATTCCAATTTCTCTGGCGGTGCTAATCGTTCCCTTTATATGGTCTTAAAAAACTTGAAAAATAGTTACTATGTTGAATGTGAGGTACTCTTACCTAAAAAGCATGGTGAATTGAATAAAAAGTTAGAAGAGCTTGAAATTCCAACCTTTTCTGTTCCTTATTTTGGCGTCGTATCTGGTATTCGTCAAGATGGGAAAGATGTTTTAAGAAGGGCAAAAGTATCAATTGGCTATTATCTAGAAAAGTTTTGGTCGCTATATCTGTTTAAGCGGTTAAAAGCTAAAAAATATGATTTAGTGTATACGAATACGAGATTACCGATCCTTGGTGCCCTGTTAGCAGAGAAGCTCAAAATTCCTCATGTCATTCATGTAAGGGAATTTTTGACAGAAACACCCTTATTAGGAAAATGGGGATATGAACAAGTTTATGAGCGTTCAAATCGCGTGATCTTAATTAGTGAGGCTTTAAAAAAGAAATATGAGCACTATGTTCCAAGCGAAAAGTTAATAACCATTCATAACGGCGTTGATAGTCCCTTACATTTAAAGCCTGCCTTTGAAAAAACAAAAACTGATGCGTGTTATCACATCGTCATTGTTGGTCGGTTAGTACCAGACAAAGCTCAACTAGATGCCATCAAAGCCATTGAAAAACTGGTTGAAGAAAATGAAAAAAATATCCACTTACATATTGTGGGGAGTTCACCTAAGCGTAGTCATATCGATTGGTATGCCAAAGAAATTTACGACTATATCACACTAAAGCAACTATCGGATTATGTCACATGCCATGGAGAAGTGAATGACATGGTGAGCTTGCGAGCCAAAATGGACATCGAACTCATGTGTGCCATTCGGGAAACGTTTGGTCGTGTGACAGTCGAAGGCATGCGAAGTGGTTTGCTTTTAATTGGGGCAAATACTGGCGGCACGCTAGAAATTATTACTGACCATCAAACTGGTTTATTGTATGAACAAGGTCATGTTGATGATTTAAAGGAAAAAATTAAAGGTGTCATTTCAAATAAACAACTTTATAAAAACATTGCCAAAAATGGCTATCAATATGCGCAATTAAATTTTACACCAGCAAAAAATGTTACAGAAATTTATCATGTTTTTAAGGCGGTATTAGATGAAAAAACGAAGTAAACTCATATTCTTATTAAGGATTAGAAAAAAATTCCCTTCTTTTATGCGGAAACTTTTGGACTTCTTGGTGCGAATTATTTTTTCATGTGACATTCCTAGTACTGTAAAGTTTGGCGAAAATTTAATGTTGCCTCACTTAGGGTTAGGTGTTGTTATTCATCCACGTTGTGAAATTGGATCAAATTGCATCATTTATCAAAATGTGACAATTGGTTCTAGAAATGGCAGTCAGCCACCCACCATCGGCGATCACGTTCTCATTGGAGCGGGGGCTGTCATCTTAGGAGACATTACCATCGGAAATCATGTGAAAATTGGAGCAAATGCAATTGTAGTGAAAGATGTGCCAGACAATGGAGTCGTCATGAGCTGTGCTGCACAAATTTATGGAGGTTTGCCAGATGATGATCTATGTGCTTAACTATCTTGCTTATGGCCTAATCTGTGCACTACATAAGCTTAAATACTTAGATAAAAAAGTTTCATGTATGTTATTTGCCTTATTACAAATCCTATTAATAGGTTTTAGGCATTCTTTAATGGGGTTGCACGATACGCATTTTATTTTTTTAAGAAACCTAAGTAGGATCTATTACTTTGGTACAGATTTCATTTTAGAAAATGGAAAAGATCTGCTTTTTCAATATCTTTCACTTTTCTACACGAATATCTTTGGCTTGAATGAATCGTTATATATTTTCTTGCTTTCGATTCCCTACATTGCCGTTATGACTTATTTAATTTATAAATATTCTAACAATATTTTCTTAAGCTTTATTCTGTTTACGAGTACGCCGTTGTTTAGCATTTCATTTACTTTAATGAGACAGGTGAATGCCATGAGCGTCTTGATTGTAGCTTTTTTTGCCCTTGAAGCGAAAAAATTAAAAACCTTCTTTGTGTTGGTTGTGATTGCTTCATTTCTACATCAAGTTGCCATCATTTTCTTGATTGTGCCAGTGTTATTAAAATATTTTAATCGACGCAGCATGGCACTTATTCTTCCCACACTTGGTCTAGTCTTAGGATTTTTCTTTCGGCCGCTCATTGAGATGTTTGTTTATTTAGTCGTTGATGCGAATGAGCGATTTATTCATATGATCACAAGAGCACAAGCAAACAACTTAACCCCATTCTTTGTTTTTCTAACCATTGTCTGGGCAACGGCTTTCTTTAGTATGAAAGCACAAGACCTCTCTTTGAAAAAGTACATTACGATTTCCTCAGTTGGTTTGCTTTTTCTCTCTTTTACTGTTGTAAATAGAGAGTTTGCAAGGGTTGGCTACTTATTTTTGCCATTCTTACTCATTGCCTATCCGAATGCGTTAAGCTTCATTAAAAGAAAAAAAGATAAGTTACTCATACAAATCCTCTCGACGACAGTTTTTGTTATTTACTTTCTCTTTTTCTTAGTTCATACAACAGGACTTTATCCTTACGTTCCGTTTTGGCAGGTATATCCATTATAAATTTGAGGTGATGATGATGAGAAAAAAAGTAGCAACTATGATAACAGATAAGTGAGGAGAATGAAAATGAAAAAAGAAAAAGAGATCATCATTACCGGTGGGGAATTTTTTAATAAAGGGGCTCAGGCGATGAGTTATATGACCATTGATCGCGTGAAAAAAGCCTTTCCTCATCATCATCTCCTTTTTGCATCAGATCTCGATATGAAAAGAACGTTTGCCGAAAGAGCAAAGTATAACTTCCAAATCATCAACAATCCTTATAAAAGGGCACCTTATCCAGGCGAAAACATATTAAGAAAAATGTTGGGGAAAAAGCTCGTTTCTAAAAAAGCTCGTCGAGACTTAACAAACATTGAATATCTTTTTGATATAAGTGGTTATGCCTTATCTACTCAAAGCGGAAAAAAAGGATGGAAAAAAACGAGGGATTTACTTGCTGAACATCAAAAAGCATTGGATCATGGCACAAAAATTGTGATAATGCCGCAATCAATCGGTCCATTTTTCTATCGGGATGAAGCAAACAGTGCAAAAGTGAGAAAAGCGGTGAAACAGGTGCTTGCTAACGTGAGTGTCCTCTTTGCAAGAGAAAAACAAGGATTAGCAGAGGTGCAAGAAAAAATGGGGCTTCATTATGCGCGCTACTCACCTGACTTGGTCTTAACGAATCGCCAGAAACTTAACATGAACAATATTTATCGTGAGGGTGAACCTGACCTTAAAACGTATAAGGTCAAAGAAAATGCCGTTGCGATCGTGCCAAATAGTCGTAATAACAAAAATAGCAATGAAGCAGAAAATTTAGAAGCCTATGTGAGGAGCATCAATGAATTGTTAGAACATCAAAAAGAAATTTATATTATTTCCCATTCTTCTGATGATGTTTTGATGTGTCAAAAAGTTGCTAAAGCGTATACTGAGAATCCGAAAGTTCATTTAATCATAGCGGATATGACACCTAATGAATTTGAAAAACTGATTTCTCAATTTGAATTTGCCATTGCTTCTAGGTTTCATTCGATCGTTCATGCTTATAAAGAAGGGGTTCCTTGTGTACTCATGGGATGGGCTGTGAAGTATCATGAATTGGCGACGTTATTTAATCAAGATGCGTATGTTGTTGATGTTAGAGATGCTAGCATGAGTGAGCAGTTATTAAGCGCAGTCACCAGCATGTTGGCTCAAGTTGAAACAGAGCGAAGGATGATTAAACATGTCCTAGCGACTTATCAGTATGAAGATCCATTTGATATCGCCTTTGAAGCGCTTAACAAATGATCATAGCTAGTAGGGTGATATTATGAAAAAAGTACTAAAAAATTTCCTCTATCAAGGCTCATATCAACTACTCGTCATGATGTTACCCATTGTTACAATTCCGATTGTATCTCGGGCATTAGGAGCTACGGGCGTTGGGCAATACAATTTTGTTGTTTCTATCTCAAGTTATTTTATTTTAATTGCTGGACTAGGCTTATCAAAATATGGGATTCGGGAAATTGCACTTGTTCGAGATGATCGCAGACAATTATCAAAAAAGTTTTGGGAACTTCAAGCGTTTAATGCCATCTTCTCATTATTAGCGTTAATGTTGTATGCTATCATGATGACGATGTTTGATAATCGGACGTTTTATTTGATCCAAGGGATTGCTGTTTTTGCAAGTTTATTTGATATTACATGGTTCTTTAGTGGCTTAGAAGATTTTAAAAAGATTACCATTCGTAATTTAGTTGTGAAGTTGACGACTTTCATCTTAATTGTTGTTTTCATCAGAGAAAAAGATGATTTGATCTTGTATTTCATTTTACAAGCGACTGGCACACTTGTCGGTCAATTAACATTATGGCTATCTGTCCATCAAAAAGTCGATTTTGTGAAAGTGACCCTGAAAGAGATTTTTGCTCATTTTATGCCCATTCTTAGCTTTTTTGTTGCAAGGATTGCCATCAACTTGTATGCGAATGTCAATAAAACGCTGTTAGGTCTTTTGACTGGCATGGAAGCAGTTGGTTTATATGCAAGTGCATTAGCGTTAAATAGCATCGCAAGTTTGTTAATCAATACGATGAATGTCGTCTTAATTCCGCATATGAGTCATCTTTTTGGTAAAAATAATGATGAGCAAATGATTAAGCTGTTACAAAAAACAATTCATATCCAACTCTATTTAACAATTGCTGTGACTTTTGGTTTAATTGCAATTAGTTCAGCATTAGTCCCGTGGTTTTTTGGTGATGAATTTGAGCGACTGAGGCACATCATTCCATTAACAGCACCCATCTTAATCGTTCAATCTTTACAAATGTCAATTGCATCACAATATTTAATCCCTAGAAAAGAAATGAAAGATTATAATATGAGTGTCGTCACCGGTGCCATTGTTTCGATTGTAATTAATTTATTGTTAACCCCATTTATCGGTGTGTATGGAACGATCATCGCTTTATTCATAGGTTTTTCGGTCATTTGTTTCATGCGAATAAAAGCATTGATTGCAAAAACGAGCTTTAGATTTAACTATTTTGAGATTTTAAGATATGTGATTTCTGGTTTCGTCATGTGGATAAGTATTTATTTATTAACTGCTTCAAGCGAAGCGAGTTTAGCTACAACACTTATCCAAATCGGGATTGGTATTTTTGTTTATTTGCTTGTTTCAATGGTGTTGAAGGCGAATCCAATTTGGGTGCTTGTTGTGAGGGTTTTGAAGAAGAAGCGTGAAGTTGCTTAGTTGTATTTAATGGGTAATACTCGTTGCCTAGTTTAGTTTAAGGGGTTTTGTTTGTTTTTAATAGGAGATGGAAAAAATGAGAATTACAGTTGTAGGAACGGGGTATGTGGGGTTATCGAATGCAGTTTTATTGGCACAACATCATGAAGTGATCGCTTTAGATATTGCACCAGAAAAGGTAGAGCTGATTAACCAGAAAAAATCGCCGATTGTTGATGCGGAGATTGAAGCATATCTGGTTGAAAAAAAGTTAAATTTAGTAGCGACGACTGATAAACGCTTAGCGTATCAAGAGGCTGAATTTGTTGTGATTGCAACGCCAACAGATTATGATGTGGAACTTGACTATTTTAATACAGCAACTGTTGAATCTGTCATTACTGAGGTTTTAGCCATTAATCCAACTGCGACAATGGTCATTAAATCGACGGTGCCAGTTGGCTATACAAAAAGGATAAGTGAGCAGTTTAAGACCAAAAATATTATTTTTTCACCAGAGTTTTTACGAGAAGGCCAAGCCCTTTATGATAACCTCTACCCTTCACGAATCATCGTCGGTGAAAAATCTGAGCGAGCGGCGACATTTGCACAACTGTTGGCCGAAGGTGCAATAAAAGAGGAGATTCCCATGTTGTTCACAGCACCAACAGAAGCCGAAGCCATTAAATTATTCTCCAATACATACCTTGCATTACGGGTTGCTTACTTTAACGAGTTAGATACTTATGCTGAGGTTAGAGGGCTTAACACGAAGCAAATCATTGAAGGCGTTGGACTAGACCCAAGAATAGGCACACATTATAACAACCCATCATTTGGTTATGGCGGCTACTGCTTACCAAAGGATACAAAGCAATTGCGTGCCAATTACGCTGATGTGCCTAATAACATTATCGAAGCCATTGTTGAGGCGAACCGAACACGAAAAGATCATATTGCACAGATGATTTTGCAAAAAAACCCTAATATTGTCGGGATTTACAGATTGACGATGAAAGAAGGTTCTGATAATTTTCGTTCTTCATCCATTCAAGGGGTGATGAAGCGCTTGAATGAAAAAGGGATTGAGATGATCGTTTATGAGCCAGCATTAAAAGAAAATCATTTCTTTTACTCGCAAGTGATCAGGGATTTAGATACCTTTAAAAAAATGTCTGATGTTATCATCTCAAACCGCCTAGAAAAAGTGTTGCAGGATGTGAGTGAAAAAGTTTACACACGGGACTTATTTAATCGAGATTAGTAAAATTTATTGTAAAAATATATCATTTGGTGTATAATAAATAGTAGCCTTTAAATTTTAATAATGAAATGAATGTTGGTGAAAACAATGGAAGAAACAGAAACAATTGATTTACAAGAATTATTTCAAATATTGAGAAAACGATTTGTGCTTATTGTTGTATTGGCAGTTGTTGCAACAGGTATAAGTGGATTTTTCACCCACTTTTTTATGACACCTATTTATCAAACCTCAACTCAGCTTGCTTTAGTGCCTAGTGTGACTGCTGATGTACCTTTAACGCACGGTGAGATTAATGCGAATATTCAGATGATTAATACGTTAAATGAAGTGATTGTGAGTCCCATGATTTTAACTGAGGTCATTGAATATTTGGACTTAGGTTTAACAGTAGGTGGGTTAAGGTCAATGATGAGTGCAGCTAATCGGTCAAATGCTTTAATCATCACCCTTACCGTGCAAAATGAAAGTCCGGAGCTCGCACGTGATATTGCCAATGTAACAGCTGAAATTTTTTATGCGGAAGTCGTTGAGCATTTTAATATGAACAATGTTAGGATTTTAGCATCAGCACAAGTGCCAAACAGTCCAGTAAGCCCTAGGTTAATGATGAATCTTGGACTAGGTTTTATCATCGGGCTGGTGGCTGGGGTTTGCTTAACTTTCTTGCTAGAGTTTATGGATAAAACCATTAATACAGAGCAAGAGGTAGAGAAATTAATTAACCTCCCAGTACTTGGCATGATCCCGATGATAACAGCAGACGATATGAGGCTTAATAAAAAGTAGTCAAGCATTTAGCTTAAGATAGGAGCAATATGTTATGTTAAAGAATAAAGATAAAGAAAACAGAAATAAGATAGAGCCAGGTGCGAGAAGATATCTCATTACTGCGGCAAACCCCAAGTCTCCTATTTCCGAACAATACCGTACCATTCGTACGAATATTCAATTTTCCATGATTGATAAAGAGTTGAAAACATTAGCACTTACCTCGGCAACACCAGGAGAAGGGAAATCAACGACCATTTCAAACTTAGCAGTAACACTTGCTCTACAAGATGAGAAAGTGTTGCTCATTGATGCAGATTTGCGCAAGCCGACCATTCATAAACTGATGGAAGTGAGAAATCAGTACGGACTTACAAGTTTGATTTCTAAGAAAACTGCATTAAAGAAGGCGATTTCTCCAACGTTGAAGACCAAGAATTTGGATATTTTACCATCGGGTCCACTTCCCCACAATCCTTCTGAATTATTAGGTTCTAAAATGATGCAGGACTTAATCTTGGAATTATCGCAAAAGTATGATTGGCTCTTATTTGATACACCACCTGTCTTAGCTGTTACTGATGCGCAAGTGTTAGGGAGTTTGTGTGACGGTATGATTCTTGTTTTAAAAAGTCACCGAACGGAAAAGAAAGAACTCGTCAAAGCGAAAGAATTATTAGTTAAAGCGAATATAAATCTGATTGGAACGATTATGAATGGTGTGGATGCAAAAGAGTTTGATCATGACTATTATTATGGAGAACGCTCATGATCGATATTCATACGCACATTTTACCAGCGGTTGATGACGGGTCTAAAAGTTACGCAGAAAGTCTTTTAATGTTAGAAGCTGCCACTCGTGATGGCATCCAAACCATTGTCGCAACACCACATTATAATGAGCGATATGCGAGTGAGAAAGCAACCATTTTAGAAGAAGTAGCAAAATTGAACCAGCTGATCAAAGAGAATAACTTAATGATTGAGGTGTTACCAGGACAAGAGATTAGAATTTATGGTGAATTACTTTTAGACTATGAAGCGGGAAAACTATTAACAGTTGCAGGTTGTTCTAGTTATATGCTCATTGAATTTCCATTTGGACATGTGCCTCATTATGCGCAGAGATTGCTATATGACTTGGAACTCGCTGGGATTAAGCCGATTATTGCGCATCCTGAACGCAACAAGGAATTTTTAAAACATCCAGAGAAGCTTTATCATTTCGTGAAAAAAGGGGCCTTAACACAATTAACAGCGGCTAGTTTGATGGGTTATTTTGGCGGAGATGTTCAAAAATTTAGTAAGCAACTCATTGAAGCAAACCTCATTCATACGATGGCTACAGATGCACATAATATGTCTAATCGCGCTTTTAATCTGAGTGAGGCATATGAGTTAATCATGAAAAAATATGGGAATGGCTACGTTTCTTATTTGCAAAAAAATGCCCAGCTAATCATTACAGATGGGTCTGTTTATGGAGAAGAACCTTTACCGATTGGAAAAAAGAAGTTGTTTGGATTTTTTAATTAGTGTTTCATCAAGCTAGAAACTTTAAATAGAGGAATATCCTTATATTGAGCTTTTAACTCAATTTTAAGGGTATTTTTTAGATCTTTGCTAGTTAGAGAAGGGAATAATTCCAAAGCCAATGTAAGAGAGCGAAAATGATTAAACAGTTGCTAAATGATATTTGTTTTCTTAGTTGTGAAATGATTGACAAGCGTTTAATTTAATGATAAACTATTTTTAAGCAGAAAAACGGACACAATCCGACAACGTTTAAATGAAATGAAAAAAGATTCTGATCTCTAGTTTATAGGATCATGAAACGTCATTTTGAAAAATTTATTCGACATTATTACTTTTTTAAAAATTGCTAGCAGGCAAAAATAATCGCCATTTTATTTCTCATTTCTCCTTATTTTAATGGTTAATTTTAATTTTTCAGATCTTGAAAAAATGATATATTTGTTAATATGACAATAAAATTCTCTAAGAAATAAATTGAGAGGTCTAAAAAAAGAATTTTATACAAAATACAAGAACAATGACAAATAATGTATAAATTACTGTTCTAGATAGAATATTTTGCCAGAAATAGTCAAAAAAATTTTTAATTTCAATAACATTTTTCATAACATTTCGACAAATTTATTATTTTTTCAGGAAACTTTAAATTATCTCGTCTAAAAACTTTATTTATCTCAGCTAATATGATAGAATGTAGGTAAGGGAGATAGATAGAGATGAGCCACTATCTATAATACTATGATTTAATCAAAAAGGAGAGTATTTATGAAAAGGTTAAAGAAAAGATTAAAGAAAAGATTAAAACAGCCAGTGTCACTTCTTTTAGTGTTGCTGCTTTTAATTGGAACGATTCAGATGGATGGCGTATGGGCTTCGATAGATACTCCAAACGATCATGATGAAGCTTTGGATGTAGAAGTGTACGTACCAGAGGAAGTTGAAGTGTACGTACCAGAAATTCCTGATGTTGATGAACCAGAAGAAACTGAGCCGGTTGTCGATGAACCAGAAGCATTTCCTACTGATGAGACTGAGTCAGATGTGCCAGAAACAGAAGCGTTAGACGATGTTTCGGATGAGGATGTTTTAGAGACAGAAAGTACGGATGAGCATGTTGATGAAGAGACGGAGACAGAGGAAGATGCTGATTATGTAGGGTTTGCCCCTTTTGCTCTTTTTGATATTCCTACAATACTAGTGACTGAACTGAACTATGCTTCTCTTACTGCACCTAACCCTGCTCACTTTAATGCACCCCCTATTTTCACTCAGCCTCGAACTAACTTAGGAACAAGAAGCTCTTTTTCTATTGAATATACACCACCAGAAGGCTGGTTTATTTATCAGTGGCAATTGACTTTCGTAGTCCAAAATTTTCAAGGCATCACGGTGGATGGTAGCACTGGTTTCGGGTATGACTTTCCACCTACTGCCAATCGTTATGAGGGTGGTATTTTTGGACATGACGTAAATGGAATGGTTAACGACTATGATTGGTATTTTTGGGCGCCTCCTCCTTCTTTACATTTTAGACTCCGCCCCGTCCCACCAAGGATCGAAAAGGGAGCAGTTGTTACCTCGGGTGAGATCCCCGTATACAATGGCGATATTATCACCTTTACAATTGCAGTCATAAATCCAGCTACAGGGCAAGGGCCGTTTAATAATTTCTTCTTCGATGATCATGTACCCGCAGGACTTACACCAATTGATGGAACTTTGAGCGTATCTCCTGCCGAAGCAGATGGTGGTGCTAGCATTTCAGGCAATCGGGTAAGTGGTGTATTGAATTTACCCCCTTCTAACGATGAAGAAACGGGCGGTGTGGTAACGATTACCTTTCAGGCGGAAGTAACAGACAGGGAATTGGCAGAGGCAACGGGTGGCGAGTTTATCAACACAGTACACTTGTACGATACTGAGCGAGAGCGAATCTCAACGAGTACTTCTGAGGGCGTGCCAGCGGCTGATCCTGAGGTTACCATTGAGAAAGGTGTCAGTGCAGATGAAGTGTATGCAGGTGAGAATTTAACATACACATTAATTGTAAGAAACGAAGGAAACGTGCCGCTTTACAATGCGGTTGTCACAGACGGACTTGATGCCATCTTAACTTATTTAGATTCAGATGGAACAGAAGTCGTGGAGGTTGTATTTAGCGATGGCAGAGCATCATTTGAGACAACGCTTTCTAATTTGATGTCAGGGATTAGCCTTGGCGATCTCGACCCGCATGAATACGCAATGCTTACGTTTACTGTACGGGTTGATGATGATGTCTACGGTGGTACTGTGTTAAATAATACTGCAAGAGCGAGTGGGGAAGCGTATGATGATGTACCTGTAGACGAGGCTACTGATGATGCAACAACAACAGTCATCTCTGAACCTGGTATTTCCATTATAAAATCAGTGGGTGAAGAGGAAATCCTTGCAGGCGGTAGCCTAACGTATACGCTGGAGGTGACAAACACAGGTAATGTCACGCTTTATGATGTCATTGTCACAGACGGACTTGATGACATCGCCCCTTATTTAGATTTAACTGGAGAAGAGACAGTTACAATTACGTTTAGCGATGATAGAACGCCACTGACGATTACCCTTGCACAGTTAAGAGCAGGCTATAATATTGGGACACTAGGCGTTGACTCAGGTGTTGGTGAATCTGCAACACTGGAGTTTACTGTGCGGGTTCGTGATGATGTGCATGCTTGTGTTATCTTAACGAATACCGCAGAAGTGATGAGCATCTATGATGGTGAGCCAGTAGGAGATGATGACAGTGCCACAACGGGCGTTATTTCACGTCCTGGTATTGAAATAACAAAAGAAGTCGACCGAGATGAAGTGTATGCAGGTGCTGATTTGGTGTACACGCTAGTTGTCACAAATACAGGTAACATCATTCTTGAAGGTGTCGTTGTAAGAGATACTTTGGCAGATATGCTTGTTTATTTGGATTTAGATGGATCAGAGACAGTAGCCATTGTATTTAGTAGTAGTAGAGCACCCATGACGATCACCCTTGCACAATTGATGTCAGGTTATAACATTGATAGGCTAGCCGTTGATGAATATGCAACACTGACCTTTAGAGTGACAGTTGATGCTAATGTTCATGGTGGTACAGAACTAAGGAACACAGCGACAGTGGCTGGAACACCAATCAATATTTCATCATGTGATGTCGGTCCGGCGGTAGATGATGCTGACAGTGCAGCAACAAGTGTCATCTCCGAACCTGCTATTGAAATCGATAAAGATGTCAATAGAGAGGAAGTGTATGCGGGTTATGATTTGACATATACGTTAGTCGTGACCAATACAGGGAATGTCCTCCTTCATGATGTGATCGTAACAGACCCGCTTACAGCAGTGCTACCTCATTTGAGTTCAAGTGGGGCAGTGCCAGTCACGATTGTGTTTAGCAGTGATAGAGCACCAATGACGACGACCCTTGCGCAGTTGATGTCAGGTCATAACATTGGCACCCTAGACGCCCGTGAAACTGCAACACTGACGTTTACTGTGACAGTTGCTGAGAATGTCTACGGTGGTACAGTGCTAGACAATGCAGCAACCGTGAGTGGTATTTATGAAGGTAGGCCTGATGAGCCAGTAACAGATGATTCAGATGCAACAACGCGCGTCATCTCTGAACCTGCTATTGAAATTGAGAAGGATGTCAGTGAAGATGAAGTGTATGCAGGTGATGATTTAACGTATACATTAGTCGTGACCAATACAGGAAATGTAACCCTTCATGATGTGATGGTAAGAGATCCGCTTACAGCACTGCTTCCTTATTTAGATTTAACTGGAACAGAGACCGTAACCGTTG
>JGI24703J35330_11748535_pt1 | contig 18920 bp, 19 predicted proteins | sample TergutNt197P1_FD_35330 | JGI IMG/M metagenome (IMG submission 35330) | reverse complement strand
AGCAAAACAAGAGCGGAGGTGTCAGTGGCTCTGCCACTGAGCAGTCCGCTTGACGAAGTCAAAAGCAAAACAAGAGCGGAGGTGTCAGTGGCTCTGCTAGGGCGGCAGATAGCTTGAGGTTCGTTTGCCACGCTGATGTCGGCAATAATTCAGGGAGGATAAAACAGGGTATGCTTAGATGCAACTTTTGCAGAAAAACCGAAAATCAAGTTGAGCGTATGTTGCAGGGTAATGATGGTTATATCTGTAACGAATGCGTATTTGCATCATTCAGAATGCTTTATGATGCCAACGAAATCGATGAAATGGATATTGCGGGAATCTTCGGGATGGATGGAGAATTAGGTGTTTTTGACGATTCACAATCTCGAAATGATTTAGAGATAGAATACGATATTGCCGATGTAAAAAGCGGTGATTTTCTTAAACCTGTTGAGGTTAAAAAAATCCTCGACAAATATATTATTGGACAAGAAGTAGCTAAAAAAACGCTTTGTGTCGCCGTTTATAATCACTATAAGCGAATTTTCTTGAACGAGGATATTCAAAAATCTGAAGATGATGTCGAACTTCAAAAAAGTAATGTTATTTTAATGGGACCTACTGGGGTTGGTAAGACTATGCTTGCGCAAACCTTAGCACGAATTCTACAGGTTCCTTTTGCAATTGCCGATGCTACGACTGTTACTCAAGCAGGGTATGTCGGTGAAGATGTCGAAAATGTTCTTTTGCGACTGATTCAAGCGGCGAATTATAATATAGATGATGCCGAACGTGGTATAATCTATATTGATGAAATCGACAAGGTTTCGCGGTTAGGTGAAAATACTTCGATTACTCGTGACGTTTCGGGCGAAGGGGTTCAGCAAGCACTCCTCAAAATCATTGAAGGTACTGTTTCTAATGTTCCACCTCAGGGCGGACGAAAACATCCACATCAAGATTTTATTCAAATCAACACAAAAAATATTTTGTTTATTTGTGGTGGTGCGTTTGAGGGGATTGAAAAGAAAATCGAAACTCGCGTTAATTCCACAGCACTCGGTTTTGCGGCGAATGTGAAGACCGCTAAGGAGAAAGCGGAAGATAAAATTCTACACACGGTCACGCCTGAAGATTTGGTGAAATATGGGTTAATCCCTGAGCTTGTGGGGCGTTTGCCGGTTCTCGCTGTTCTTGATGAACTTGACGAAGAAGCGTTAATAAAAATTCTGAAGGAACCTAAAAATGCTTTAATTAAGCAATATAAATATTTGTTTGAACTTGATGGAATTGAATTAGAGGTAGAAGAGGCTGCTTTGAACAGTATCTCAAAACAAGCTCTTGCAAAGAAAACTGGTGCTCGTGGATTACGTGCGATTATGGAGAAATTACTCGGTGACATTATGTTTGACGCACCAGGGGATATGAGCATTCATAAAGTTGTAATCACCGCAGATTATGTCGAAGGTAAAGGCGAGCTAAAATTAGTCAGAGGTAAAGAACCGAGGAGCGATAAAGTTCTAAAAGAAAAAGTAGTTGCACCGCCACTCCCTAAGAAAAAGAGTAAACCTAAATCGGCGGGTTAAAAATTGCAGAATTTTTTTGCTAAGTACTTTACAAATTCGGTAAAGTGTGATATACTATTTTAGTAGCTTATTCACGGATTAGGGGTTCATCGCCTTATTCTGTGATTATGCGGTATAAATTCTTAAAAAGAAAGAGGTAATCTAACAATGATGCTTAAAGATGAAAAAACCAAGGTTATCACGGAAAATCGTAAACATGATAAGGATACTGGTTCACCAGAAGTTCAAATCGCTATTCTCACTAAGAGAATTAACGATTTAACTGAACATCTCAAAATCCATAAGAAAGACCATCACTCACGTCGTGGACTTTTCAAAATGGTAGGGCATAGACGTAATTTGTTGAACTATCTTATGAAAAAAGATATCGAACGCTATCGTTCAACAATCGCAAAACTCGGCATAAGAAAATAAGAATAGTGATAGGGGCAGGGTGGTTTTATAACACGCCTTGCCCTTTTGTAAGCAAAACAAGAGCGGAGGTGTCAGTGGGTCTGCCACTGAGCAGTCCGCTTGACGAAGCCAAAAGCAAAACAAGAGCGGAGGTGTCAGTGGGTCTGCCACTGAGCAGTCCGCTTGACGAAGCCAAGAGTAAAACAAGGGCTGTTTAGTCTGATGAAAGCTAATGTAGTAGAAAAGGTAAAAAGGTATTTAAAATGAGTAATCATAAAGTGTTCAAAACTATGTTCGCAGGACGCGAACTTATTGTAGAAACTGGCAAGACGTGTGAACTTTCAAACGGTTCTTGTTGGGTGAAATATGGCGAAACTGTGGTGATGGTAAACGTTACTGCAAGTGTAAAACCACGTGACGGCATTGATTATTTTCCGCTGTCGGTAGATTATGAGGAGCGTTTATATTCTGTAGGAAAAATCCCAGGTGGGTTTCTTAAACGTGAGGGTAGACCGAGCGAAAAAGCTATTCTTAATTCGAGAGTGGTTGACCGTCCTATGCGTCCTCTGTTTCCATCTGATATGCGTAATGATGTCGCACTTGTTATGACTGTTTTAGCAGTTGAACCTGATTGCTCACCAGAAATCATGGGGATGATTGGTTCGTCAATTGCAGTTAGCATTTCTGATATTCCGTGGAATGGTCCGATTGGTGGCATTTTTGTGGGATTAGTAGACGGTGAAATCGTCCTCATGCCAGGATTGGAAGACCGCATGAAATCAGACTTACAATTAACCGTTGCATCTTCCGAAAAGAAAGTTGTTATGATTGAAGCAGGAGCCAATCAAGTTCCAGACGATGTTATGATTGAAGCTATTAACGCAGCACATGAAGAAATCACGACTGTTCTTATTCCTTTTATTAACAAGATTGTGGCTGAAATCGGCAAACCTAAGTTTGAGTATGAGCAAATGAGTGTTAATGCTGAACTGTTTCAAAATATTTCTGACTTTGCGATTGAAAAAGTTCGCCATGCACTATATACCGATGACAAAAATGTCCGCGAAAGCAGACTTGCACCGGTGGTTGATGAAATTCATGCTAAATTCGATAGTGAAGGCGAAAAAGGTGCTGTAATCGATGAATGTATTTACAAGTTACAGAAGTTCATAGTACGCCGTTGGTTGCTTGATGACAAAAAACGCGTTGATGGTCGTGCATTAGATGAAATTCGTCAACTTACATCAGAGGTAGGTGTGCTTCCGAGAGTTCACGGTACTGGATTGTTTTCAAGAGGGCAGACGCAGGTGTTGACTGTTGCGACTTTAGGACCAGTTAGCGATGCACAAAGAATCGACGGACTCGATGAAGAAGATAGTAAGCGTTATATGCACCACTACAATTTCCCACCGTATTCTGTGGGTGAGGCTCGTAACCCGAGAAGCCCAGGTAGGCGTGAAATAGGTCACGGTGCGTTAGCTGAACGTGCGTTAGAACCAGTAATCCCAAGTGTGGAAGAATTCCCTTATGCTATTCGTTTGGTGTCGGAAATTCTTAGTTCAAACGGTTCGACTTCGCAGGGGGCGATTTGTGGCTCAACCCTTGCACTTATGGATGCTGGTGTTCCAATTAAAAGCCCAGTTGCGGGGATTTCGTGCGGTCTAATCACTGAAGGCGATGACTGGATGACTTTTATCGACATTCAAGGCGTGGAAGATTTCTTTGGCGATATGGATTTTAAGGTCGGTGGAACACGTGAAGGTATTACAGCAATTCAGATGGACTTAAAAATAGACGGGCTTACTCCAGAAATTATTAAAGAAGCGATTGAAACTACTCATGCTGCACGTGTGAAAATTCTCGATGATTCTATGCTTAAAGCTATTGCTACTCCACGAACTGAAGTTGCACAATATGCACCTAAAATGCTCGGAACTAAAGTACCAGTAGACAAAATTCGTGATATTATTGGAACTGGCGGTAAAGTAATCCAGAAGCTCGCTGCTGATTTTGAAGTTAAAATCGATGTTGATGATGTCGGCAAAGTTTTTGTTTGTGGAATGGATATGGCAAAAACGAAAGCCTGTGTTGAAATGATTGATTCGATTGTGAGAGAGCCTCAAGTCGGCGAAATCTACAAAGGAAAAGTTGTTCGAGTAGCGGACTTTGGGGCATTCGTGGAATTTGCTCCTGGTAAAGATGGATTGGTTCATATTTCTGAACTCGAAAACAGACGTGTCGAAAAAGTTGAAGATGTCTGTAATGTAGGCGATGAAATGCTCGTAAAAATCGTGAAAGTAGATAAAATGTCTGGCAAAATCGGGCTTTCGCGCAAAGATGCTCTTGCTGATATTGAGAAAAACAAAGGTTGAGGAGGGACAAGCATGAAACTCAAGAAAATAGTAGCTTTATTTGCGACAATCACAATGCTTGCGACTACGCTTGTGTTTGCTGGTTGCGGTGATTCACCTACTGGTGACAATCAAGGCAATGATTCGACAGGTTCTGAAAATACTGGCACTGATTCTGAAAACGAAATTGATGGTAACGGTGGAACTTCACAGAATGAACCAAACGGTGAAATTACTCATGCAGGGGAACCGAGTTCTGATTCAATTAGAAACGCAACCGCTGAAGACGTGGTCGCTGGAGTGGGTGCTGGCTGGAACCTTGGTAATACTTTTGACGCTCGTGCCGATTCTGAGCTTTCGTGGATTCACCACGCTACTACTCAAACGAATATTCAGGCAATTAGCGACGCTGGATTTGATGCGATTCGTATTCCAGTGACTTGGACTGTGACTGAACCGCCTTTTATGAACAAAGCTAATCCTGAAAATGATTGGACTATTTCAATACAATTTTTGCAACGTGTGGAAGAGGTTGTTGGCTGGGCGTATGAGCTTGGTATGACTGTAATCATCAATTCACACCATGATGATGCTGTTCAGCTTGCGATGGTTTCTGAACCTGAAGATTCTGACCGTATTCATAGACGGATTTGGGAGCAGGTTGCAGGTCATTTTAACAACCAATTTGGTGAAAGACTGATTTTTGCTGGTTCAAACGAGCCACGTTCAGACCTTAGTGATTTTTCGAGCGATGGTGGTGACGGTCAAAATGAAGCGATTAACAGACAACATCAGCTTTTTGTTGATACGGTGCGTGCTACTGGTGGAAACAATAGCTACCGTTCGCTAATAATTATGCCTCATGCGGCGAGTGCGCGAAGTGGTGCATTAGCGGGTTTACAGCTTCCTAATGACCTTACTCCTAACAGGTTGATTTTGGCAGCTCACACTTATTCACCATGGGGATTTTCATTCCGAGGTGGACAGAACGTCACTAATTTCAGACCAGATGCGACACATGACAATTCTGAAATGCACGGTGAACCGGGTGGCTGGTGGCATCACGATACACCAGAGAGAATTTTATACTACTTTGATTATATTCAAGAGCATTCTGAAAGACTAGGACTACCAGTTCTGCTAACAGAATGGGGTTCTCAAGACAAGAATAACACTGACGCACGTGCGTTACACGCTGAGTTTTATGTAGCTGAAGCACGTCGCCGTGGCTGGGGAACTTTCTGGTGGGATAATATGCAGGTGTACGGTGATGATAATGAGTTTTTTGGGCTTTATGACCGTGTTAATAATATATGGTTCTTCCCTGAAATCGTAGAAGGAATTATGCGAGGGGCTGGAATTATATAGTCGGTTAAGAATGAGGTTTTATGAGAACAAAACGACAAAAATTATTAGTTGTGGTGTTAGCGATTGCACTTACACTAAACCTCCTCAGTGGGTGTACTCCTGAGGAGGTTCGTGTTAATGAAATGCCACAGAGTTCTAATGGCACTAATGGGGTTGATGGAAGCAATGGCAGTTCGGATTTTGTAGAACCCGAACCTGAGCCTGAACCGTTTCCTGCTAAACCATTTGAGGGTGAGATTTATAGTCGTGCGGCGATTGTAATCAATGCTGATACTGGTGATGTGGTCTTTTCATTAAACGAACACGAACGACTCATGCCAGCGTCAACTCTAAAGATGATGACTTTGCTGGTCGCACTCGAAGAGTTGGAGGCTTTAAGCGAGGAGTTAGGCAAAACTCTTGACGAAAAACTGGATATGGAAGAGCAGATTGGCGTTCCGTTACTCATTTGGGGAGAATTTGAAACTGACAATCCTAACACGGTAGGCGGCTCGATGTCGGGGATTGTTCCATTCCAAAACAGCTTGACTTATCGACACGCATTGCACGCACTCATGCTAAGTTCGGGAAATGAAGTGTCTAACGTAATCGCTTACAATCTCGGCGGGCGTGGAACGGATGGGATTTCTAATTTTGTTGATAAGATGAATTCTAAAGTCAATGAGTTGGGGTTGGAGAACACTCTATTCGCAAACGCACACGGATTGCACGAATACAATAACTGGGCTTCAGTGTATGATTTGGCCGAAATTGCACGATACGGACATGAGCGATTTTCACATTTCGGTGAAATAAGCGGAACTTTTGAGTATTTTATGCCAGCCAATCAAGCGTATAGAAACGGTTATCGAATTAGAAATTCTAACTCACTTATTCGAGGCATTCGTGGTGAAAATCGTGATGGAGATGGTGAGTATTATGGCGAAACACCGCTTGAAAATGAGGTTCATAGCATTTATTTTAGAGAGTCAGCTAGAGGGGTCAAAACTGGTGGATTGAATAAAGTTTGGCATATGGATTATGACACGGGTCAATGGTATGAAACAGCGGGAATTGCGAATTTAGTTTCCCGATTCGAGAGCTATTGTGATGATGGTTATAAACGTGCGTTCATAATCGCAACACTTGAAGCTCCGTGGAGAGCAGGAACTTTGACTGATGGAATGAGTCGTGCACATTACGCCTTGACTGACCATATTACGTTGTACGAATGGTTATTTCAAAGATAAGTGACCGACTATAAATGTGGAGGGTGGAGTGTTGACTGGAATCGAATTTAAGTTAGAAGTGTTTTCAGGTCCTTTGGAACTTATGATATCACTAATCTCTAAACACAAACTGAACATTCGTGATATAGAAATCAGCATTTTGCTTGAACAGTTCTTGGCTTATATAGAAAAAGCGGGCGAACATGACATCGAGTTAGCAGGTGAGTTTTTGGAGGCGGCGGCGCGACTAATTTATATCAAAACTTCTGCTTTGCTCCCTAAACATGAGGCTGAAAAGCTAAAAGCTGAACTTGAAGGGGCGTTAATTGAATATGCACTTTGTAAAATCACAGCTGAACGTTTGAGAGAACAGTATGTCGGTGATATTGTGTTCACGCATAAACCGCTTGAGCAAGAAATCGACTTGACTTATACTATTAGCCACGAAATCACCGAACTTGTAGATGCTTTGTGCAACGTTTCGGATAGAGGGCAGTTACGAAAGTTACTCGCACAACCACCCGAAGAAGAAGATGTAAACCCTGCGTTAGTTGTCGATTATGTCAGTATTTTTAGCAAAATAATTCACGTTCTAAAACGTGTTCGTAAAAAAGAACGTGTGGAAATTAAACCGCTATTTGTAGGACTCGAACGCTCATCGAAAGTGGCGACTTTTATGGCACTCTTAGAACTATCAAGCCATGGAAGAATAGTCTTTTCAGAAGATTCGCAGTATATTGAAATGCGACCGCTTGAAGAGACACACAAAACGTCAGAAAAATTGCAAGAAAGAGAGGTTGTGATGGTATGAACACGCTCTCGCTTTCGTTAATCGCAACAATCGAAGCTGTATTATTTGCATCTGGTGAGCCTATGCTACTTGATAAACTGACGCAGGTTTGTGCGGTGGAAAAACAAGAAGTCTTGTCAGCTTTAGAAGTGTTAAAAAAACAGTACGATTCTGATAAGAGTGGGCTTAAGCTATTACAACTCGGTAAATCGTATCAGATTTCAACAAAACCAGAATTTGCACCATATATTAAAGAGGCGATTGAAATCAAGCGACAAACTCCACTTTCAGCGGCTGCGATGGAAGTATTGGCGATTATTGCGTACAATCAGCCGGTTAGTAAGGCATTTGTTGAACAAGTTCGTGGAATAGATTCATCAAGTGTTGTCAATACTTTGAATGAGCGTGGTTTAGTTGAAGAAGCGGGGCGTTTGGATTTGCCGGGGCGGCCGATTGCGTATCGTACGACTGAAAACTTTTTGAGATGTTTTGGTCTAACGAAACTAAGTGAACTCCCGCCATTACCAGATGAAAACGAACAGCTCACTCTGCACGAAAACACAGGTGATGTTGAAACCGAGAACGATTCAGGAGAAACTGATGGACATAACGATTTTGAATGAACTCGGTAGAAATATTCGTATTTTTTTGGAACGTATGCGAATTGAACTTGTAACTTTATCAGGACACTTGCCAGATTTGCCAACATGGTTATGGATTGTAATCGCAACAGTGGGCGGATTTACTTTGTTGATTATAATCTTGCTTTTTGCCTCAATTAAAGCCCAAGTCGAATATCATGGGGATTTTTCGGCGAGAGTGAAGTATCTTGGAATCTGCGTTTATGATAGCAATAAATCTAAAAAAAAATCAGCGAAGAAAGCCAAAAGAGACGCTAAACGAGAACGCCGAAAAGTCAAAAAAGCACGTCGCAAGGTTCGTAAAGCACAGCGTAAACTAGCTAAGCTCAAATCGAACCAACCTGAGCAATTAAGGCAGGGGGCAGAGAAGGGAAGTAAGGAGAGGCAATCATCTACGTTTGCACAAAAAGTTAGTAAACAATCAGGGTTTAGCAAAATCGTTGATGATGTTTCTAAAGCTAATAGTCGCAGTTTCGATTTTGAGATGTTTAAGTTGATTTATGATAGTTCAAAAAAACCAGTTAAACGATTGATTTCTAAAATGAAAATCAGCCGACTGGAATTTGATTGTATGGTTGCTGGTGATGATGCGTTCAAAGTCGCGCTATCGTATGGAGCGCAATCAGTGGCGATTTCTGGAGGGCTTGCGTGGCTCGATAGTATACTAAAGCTAAAAGTAAAGCGTGTGAATGTCGTTGCGAATTTTGAAAAAACCGAAACTGAAATTCATATGAAATTTATAGCTAAATTAAAAGTGAAAACAGTGGTGTTTTGTTTAATCAGATATATAGTCAACACCGCTATAAAAACAGTAAATCATAGGAGGAAGTGAAAATGGCACAACATTTAGAAGGGTTAATGTCTACATCGATGGAGAAAATTCGCCAGCTTGTAGATGTAAATACGATTGTAGGAGAAGCGATTTCAGTACCAGGCGGAACTACAATTATCCCGATTTCAAAAGTATCGTTTGGGTTCGTTTCAGGTGGCTCTGACCTCCCAGCTACCGCTCCGAAGCAGATTTTTGCGGGCGGTTCTGGTGCGGGGGTTACGATTAAACCGATGACTTTTCTTGTAGTTAAAGCTGATGGTGATGTGAAATTACTTGAGGCTACTCCAAAAGATAACAACATTGTTGAAAGCGTGTTTGAGTCCGCACCTGAATTTATCGAAAAAGTTAAGAATACGTTCTCTAAATCTAAACCAGATAAGGGATAATTTGGAGTTTGAAATTGCCTGTTATTTTCATTAAATCATAGTAATAATCGCAAACTTTTGTGATAGAATATTGGTATGAAAAATATTAATAAACTTGTCGCATTAATTGCGACTTTTACGAGTATAATCGGAGTAACTGGATTTAATTTACAAGAATTGCCCGAGCCTGTCAGAGTATCACACACCTTTAGCACCCCTGAAACTTCTGCCGTTTCGTCGATTGTTATGGATGCCGATACTGGCAAAATTTTTTATAGCAAAAACGCCGATGAGATTCGTGCGGTTGCCAGCCTTACTAAGGTTATGACTACTCTTTTAACCCTCGAAGCGAGTGAAGAATCTGGAGATTTAGATAAACAATTCAAAGTATGTAATACGGCGATTTATGTCGAAGGTACAAGTATGGGGTTGCGCGAAAACGACATTGTAACACGCCGTGCGTTGTGTTATGGAATGATGTTGCCGTCTGGGAACGACGCATCTAACGCAGCGGCAGTGAGTGTTAGTGGAAGCGTTCAAGAATTTGCTACACTCATGAACGAGCGTGCTGTGCAAATCGGGATGACTGACACAGTTTATAAAAACCCTCATGGGCTTGACCAGGACGGGCATCTTTCTACTGCACGTGATATGGCAATTTTGACGGCGTATGCGTTAAATCACTCAAGTGTTCGGGATGAATTTCGTAACATCTGTAAGAGCCAGTCGGTTCAGCTTGAGTTCGGTAATCCGCCGTATAAACGCTGGCTTTCTAATAATAACAAGCTACTCCACAAATACGACGATTGTATCGGAGTGAAGACGGGGTTTACTGACGCTGCACGTAGATGCTTGATTACTGCCGCGCAACGTGACGGTAGAACGCTTGTAGCAGTCACCTTAAATGCTCCTGATGACTGGAATGACCATATTAAGATGCTAGATTACAGTTTCGAGAAAGTGAACGTGTTGTATAAAAATTATGGCTAATGTAAGCGGAATAAGATTGCAAAAAATTATAGCTGATTCTGGCTATTGCTCCCGTCGAAAGGCGGAAGCGTACATTGAAGCGGGTTTAGTAAAAGTCAACGGGCGAACCGCAAAAATTGGTGATAAAGCCAATCCTAAAAAAGACATAATTACTGTAGAGGGCAAAACGATTAAAGGTAGAACTAACCTGCGTTATATCAAACTTTACAAACCAAGAGGTTATGTCTGCTCAATGTCCGACCCTCACGCCGATGAAAAAAAGTTGATTACTAACCTACTGCGAAATCTCGGCATTAAAGAACGTGTCTACCCTGTCGGGCGGCTTGATGCTAATTCGGAAGGGTTGATTTTGTTGACTAATGATGGTTCATTCGCTAACAAAGTTGCTCATCCTTCGAATGAGTTTAAGAAGACATATCGAGTGACGGTAGCAAAAAAAGTTACCGAAGAACAGCTAGCAATCCTGTCAGAAGGGGTAGACATAGGAGAAGACGGAGCAGTTGAGATGACACGTCCGTGTATCGTCGATGTTGCGACTTCTGAAGACAAGCGGACTGTTTTGATTATGAGCATTTCTGAAGGCAAGAACCGACAGATTCGTCGAATGTGTACGGCGGTAGGGCTTAGTGTTACACGGCTTAAACGCATTTCGATTGGTGGAGTAAAGCTCGGAATGCTTGCTCAAGGCGAATATTCTGATTTGACTAATCAAGAATTGAGGTTATTAGGTCTTGAAAAGAAAAATAGATGATGTAGGCGAAAATTTAGATTTACATTACGAAAATTCACTTTTGATGCTCGAAACTCGTACAGTGACGGTAGTTGTGAATGGTGAAGAGTATGAGGTTGTGATTGGGAACAGTGATTTAAGCACCACATAAGGATTATAGGTATATTATTAACCCGCACGAAAAGTCTTAGCCCTCACGGCAAAGCCGCTCGGGACTTTTCGCACTCAAAATGGCTCTGCGGCCATTTTCTACGAAAATAACCGCCGCAGTTAGCCGACTAATTCGCCACGACTAATCGTGCGAATTAATATCAAGTAATTTTCACATATGACGGATAAATTCTAAAAAAATAACCATGCTAACTGTATAAATTCTTAGAAGGTGTGGTCATGAAAAAGAAAAATCAAAATATCGAGAAACTGAACGAACGTAAATGGTTCAGATGGCTCAAAAAACTTATCATTATTGCTTTTGCAATCGGGCTTATGTCCGCTGGAATCAATATGTTCTTAGCTCCCCATCAAATTGCAGCTGGCGGATTAACAGGGTTAGCTATTATATTTGAAGAGATGTTTAGCATTGACCGTTCAATGATTATTATCATAGGGAATCTAATCGTTCTTGTACTTTGTTTTATTTTTCTCGGACGTGAGGTATTTTTTAACACGATTATCGGGGCGGTTTTGTTACCAGTTTTAATCGGAGTAATACCACGAATGGAATTAGTAGACGATACCATGATTTCTATGGTTATAGGGAGCGTATTGTTTGGAGTAGCCGTTTCGATTTTATACGCTAACAACGCTTCGAGCGGGGGAACAGCAGTTCCACCTTTGATTTTACAAAAATATTTCGGAATAAATCCATCAGTTGGGCTTTTTGTGGTTGATGGAATTGTTGTAATTTTATCTTTATTTGTATTTAGTATTGATGCTTTCTTTTTTGCGATTTTTTCGATTACTATAACTATGGCGACTATGAAATATCTTGAAACGGGGCTTTCTAAAAAGAAACTTGTCTATATCATCAGCGATACCGTTAAACCGATTTCTGAAGATATTTTGCATAAAATTGGTAAAGGAATTACTATTGTACCGATTATCGGAGCATATAAACAAAATCAAATGCAGATGTTGATGGTGGCACTAGGCTCAAAAGAATATAGACAGCTTGTAGAAATAGTCAACAAGCATGACAAAAAGGCTTTTATGATTACCGATACAGTGTCAGATGTATTTGGACAAGGCTTCACTTATGAACCTGGGAGTGTTTGAGTCATCTCATAAAATAAATTCTTTTGCACGAATATATCGCGTGCCACTTTAATCAATGTTGGGCGTGCTACTGATACCACCATACCAGGTCTTGAAAAAGTCAACATTACTATAGCGTAAGCAAATTTGATTTCGCCGTGTTCGTCATAGCTGATTATAATACCCATATCGTGGTCGGTGGCTCTCCTGTCGTGGATAAACGCACCAGTTTTAGTAGCCACTGCTACGTTTTCAAACCCAGCGACAGATTCTGGTAATCGGTCGCGTGTTCGAGAGTTTAGCATGATTTGTAGCATACTCGAATAAGGCTCATTATAACGATTATAGAACAAACGTTCAAGAAAATCGATTATTTCTGCTACTGTTGAAGAATTAACTCGTCCACCAGCGTTATACCCCCTAAAGTCAGAGTTCAGGCGAGTATAACTATGCCCTTTAGTGAGCCATGCGTCTATATTTGCACGCCCGAAATGCCTGATTATAAGCCCAGTGCTGTTGTTACAGGAATCTTTCATCATAAAATTGATACGTTGCTCTAAACTCATACCAAAGATATTGTCGTCAAGAGTAGCGTATCCCATATAGACTTGTAAGTAAGCATATTCCATAATCCAGGATTTGATTAAGCTAGCGGGATGAACTATTCCTGAATCTTCGATGTATCGGTAGCCGTTTGGGTCTAACAAGTCTACGACACCTATATAAATACTCATTCGGTCATGGTCGATTAACCGCCGTGCTATACGAACAAAATCTATTCCCCCCTCTGGAATTTGTCTTTCTAAAACTTCAGGAGGTTCGCTGTACATAGGAACTCGTAGAGTTGGTGGACCAGGTTCGGGAAACGTTCGTCGTTCGGAATTAACGTCAGCATTATGAGGGAATGGGAGTATAATTAATTCAGAGGGGTCTACTCCAGAAAACCTGTTGTGTTCATCATGAATGTCAAGTTCGGGAGCGTTTGTGGTAAACGTTGGAGGGCGTTCGTGCGGTAAATCTGCAAAAAGCCCATAATCGCCCGAGCTTTGAGAATTTAGGTAATCAGTAAAATCAACTCGATTATAGGTGACAATATCGGTAATTGGCAAAAAAATCGCAACAATAAGCAAAATCGCTGTTAATCTCTTTATTTTCATGGTTATTATTATAGCATAAATCAATTTTTTTGTCAATTGGCTATGGATTTGTTTTAAAAGGTTGACAAAAAGGCTAATTTATGCTATAATACACTAATAAATTATGTAAATTTATACGATTTAATGGTGAAAGGTGACGAATAATATAATGACTGGAAATCTTGTGGGATTTGAGTTACTGCTACCAAAACAAATTTCAAAAATCTTAGAGAAGCTGGCACAACATGGATATTCAGCTTATATTTACGGTGAATGTGTAAGACATCTAATAACTGGGCAGACTCCTTTTGAGTATAGCGTTTTGACTGATGCAGAAATGCCACGATTATGTGCGATTTTTGAAGATTATAATATAAGACCATCTACCCACGCAACACCTGATGTACTCGAAAATGCTGAACCCCTTCCATCTTCTAACGAATTGCAAAATAGTAAGGAATTGATTGTAGCAGTACTTGGTGTATCAGTTAGTCTTTGCTCGTGCAGCAGGGATTCTGAGTTGCAATCTGAAATTCAGTTGCGGCAGGCGTTTACGCTGAACTCACTCGCATATAGTGCTAAAGATGGGCTTTTTGATTTTTGGTCGGGTTTTGATTCACTTAAAAAGAAAGAAATTGCGTTTATCGCAAATGACGAAAATTTTAACCCACACGACATAGTTCATGCTTTGATTTTAGCGGCGGACGGTGAATTCACGATTAGCGAAAGTGCAAAAAATCAGATTATTTCACATTATTCTGGCACAGTTGTTGTTCGCGAAGAAATCGAAGCTGTATTACTCGGCAAGAATGCTAAAAATATCTTTAGCGAATATAGAGAAGTTTTTGTCTCTTTAATTCCAGAATTAAAGATGTTAGAAAGCTCTCATATTTTTGATTTAGATTTGCTATCTCATACTTTTAAATGTGTTGGTGCATCTTCCCCTATTTTGAATCTTAGATACGCTTTGTTATTTCGCCATTTAGGCAAGCCAGATTGTTACGCACCGCCAACAAAAACAAATGGTGAACCAACGTTCTATGGACATATTGAGCGTTCACGCATTTACGCTATGAGGGTTATGGAACGCTTAGGTTGTCATCCGAGTGATATTGATGAAACCTGTGACATAATCGAAAATGCCCATCATGCTATAGAAGCAGAACCTGGGAACTTACTCGATTTAAAGGATGAGTTTTCGACTGGGTCTTTGAAACTCTATCTACGTTTTAATATTGCCGTTTTTAGAGCTAATTCTGATGGTTCAATCGAAAGCGAAAAGAAAATAACCAAATACAAAAAATTGATTTCATTGGTGTAAGAACACGTACCAATAGGTGTTCACCGCCACTTTTCGGCGAATTTCACGCCATACTGTGTTGAATTTTCTTGAAAGGCACAAAGTCTACTGCGAAAATTCGCCTTGGCTGACGTAAAATTTGCACGAAAACTGACTGGTTCAGCCTATTGGTACGTGTTCTAAAGAGACGTTTAGTATTTCCGAAAATTACGCTCAACATCTTAATATTTCAACCTGTATAGACATACCACGAAAAAATTTGCAAGGAAATTTAAATGAACAGCTTTAACTGGTTAGATTATATTGATTTTCTGAATAACTATAACCAGCTCATTCCAACTATAAACTCTTCACTAAAATCGTGTTGTTGTTCTTCTTTTAGAAGTATCTGTAGTTGGGGTGGCTCGTTTGCGTTTGGGTCTTATAATTTCGGCTCATTTCTGACAGGTTCTTATAGCTTTAGTTCGTTTATGTTTTGGATTGGCTCATTTAATTTTAGCAGCTTTGAATTTGGTGACTTTAGTAGCTTGAGTTTTACCGATTTGCTTAATATTGATTCTTGTAATGACTGTGATTTTGATTTCGTAAAAGTTACAAAATTTTGGGCGGCGATTAAAGGAGAACCACTTAATCTTTTTGGATATGGAATTGACCTTATATGAATAGTAGTAATAATCTAAATGTCATTTATTCGTTATCTACAGCACCTTTTTTTGCAAAAAAAATGAACACTCAGTTTGAGGTAGATAAATTTGAATTGTATACAGCGGCACTATCTTCTCTAACACGGCAAAAGGAGGGGAATATCACGATTATGCATTGTGATAAACACGCCTATGACTATATAAAACAAAAAGGCTTGTTAAATTTGTGGAGTGAGGTTAGAATCACTTTACCAGACAACTTTTATGATGAGAAAAGCCAAACTAAAATCGATGCAAGGATGTTTTGGGCGGCAGGGAAATTATTTGCACTACGAGCGACCCAATCGCCAGTTTTGATGCTTGATACTGATTTTATTGCATGGAAGTTGCCCAAGTTATCGAATAAAATCATTGCCGCTCACCACGAGGATTTATCGCCGAATGTATACCCCCCGATTTCGCATTTTGAAATGAATGAAGAATACACTTTCGCTGAAGAATTAGACTATGAGATAAAACCACTCAACACAGCTTTTTTGTATTTACCATGCGAGGAGTTCAAGCAATTTTATATCGAACATTCGCTTGAGTTTATGCGTAATTCTAAATCGTGCGATGATTATTTGACTTATATGGTCTACGCTGAACAGCGTTTACTACCTATGTTGGCAAAACTCAAGGGAGCGGAAACAGAAACTCTCTTAAATTTTCCGAATTTGAACGAGAATAATGAGCATTATACGCATATATGGGGGGCAAAACAAGTTATGCGCGATAATCCTAAAGAATTAGAACGTTTTTTAGCAAAGTGTCGCAAACGAATCCGACATGATTTTCCTGAATGTGAATGGATTATTAGTAAAATTGAATCTTAGAACCTGTCTTTACATTTTTTGTGAAGACAGGTTCTTAAGTAAACAAGAGCATAAACAGATTTTCAATGAATATATATTGGACAAGAATCGCAATGATTCTATAGTCAATCAGTTTAATAATACTTGAGCATTATTAAACTGACCGACTATAATGCAATGTAAAGGAAATTTTGTTTATGAAAAAATTCAAACTTAAATCTAACACTCCGTTATTTATAATCGTGGGAATTTGTGTGGCACTCATCGTTTTGTTTATAATCTCGAGGTTTGGTGTGATTATTGATGTTGGCGAAAATACTCACCAGTCTAACATTGATTTGCAAATTGAGGTATCAGATGTTTCTAAGGTGATTAACTTTTTGGAGAACGCTGGGTGGGAGATTGTTAGTACGCCATCTGATGTAAGGCTTGTCACAATCCCTAAAATATTTGATGAGTTATACGAAGAATATAACAAACTGCAACAATCACAAGGATTTGATTTGAATTCGGCACGTGGTAAGACCGCCACTATGTACACGTTTAGAGTTACAAATCATAGCTCTAATCATAAGAATGTGTTTGCTAATATTTTAATGTCTGATGAAACTATAATAGCGGGGGATATAGTGTCATATGCACTTGATGGATTTTTAGAGCCAATTATATAATCGACTATAAATGTCTTCTTAATGGAATATTTGACGCAAAAAAACACACTCTAAATATAAAGAAATTTAATTTGGAGGACATATTCCATGAATGTAGATAATAAATACAATCGCAATAATCAAAACCATGAACTTGATGATGCTTGTAATGAAGAAATCGATGTAAATGTTGATGCTGGTCAAGAATCTGATGATATCGGAATTACTGCAGTCGCTAATGCACCTTATAATATTCACTGCCTTACGGTAATAGGGCAAATCGAAGGGCATTATATTTTACCGCCACAAAATAAAACTACTAAGTATGAGCATATTATTCCAGCGCTTGTAGCAATAGAACAAGATGATACAATCGAAGGTTTGCTGATTATTCTAAATACTGTAGGCGGTGATGTAGAAGCAGGACTCGCAATCGCTGAGCTTTTAGCGGGGATGTCTAAGCCTAACGTTTCAATCGTAGTAGGAGGAGGGCATTCAATTGGCGTTCCACTCGCAGTTAGCGCTAAGAAGAGCTTTATTGTTCCGAGTGCGACAATGATTATTCACCCCGTTCGTATGAACGGAATGATGCTCGGAATTCCTCAAACCATGTCTTATTTTGAACGTATGCAGACTCGTATTACCGATTTTGTAATCAAGAACAGCAAAATTTCAGCTGAGCGATTTAAAGATTTTATGTTTGAAAAAGATGAACTCGTTATGGATGTAGGTTCGGTTGTAGATGGTTCAACCGCAGTCGACGAAGGATTAATCGATGAACTTGGAAGCCTTTCAGATGCTATTTCTTGCCTATACGAACTTTGCGAAGAACGCAGATGTGCTAAAAAGCAAGAAGAATCAAAATCAGATTCAGAAAAGTTACAAGAAAGCGAGAAGCCAGATGCTCCTGCACACAATAATTAACGAACATGATATATTCGCTAAACTGGATTATTTGCAAAATTCAAAGGCTTCAAAAAAATGTTCGCCAAAATCGAAAAATAACCATTATATAAAAATCATCACAGAACCTAAATGTTTTTTGAAACGTAAACTAATATCTCCGCATTTTTGTAATAAAATTACCCCTGTGCCTCTTGATTAATTCAAAAGGGCAGGGGGTAATTTTAATTTCGAGTGTTTCGGTTATACTTTTTGTCCACAACTATTACAAAACATTGAATTTTCATTACGTTTGTATCGCCGATTTCATTAACGTCTAATGGGTACTCTAACTTCTACGTCTGTGCGAAAAAATCCAAATTCAATGTAATAATCCCCGTTGCCAACATACAGAATGTGGATATAGCTTCTTTGTGTAGTTCCGCGGCGCATATCGCCTGCCCAATCTACATCGTAATCCATAAAAAACGACGATACGCTATCTACTCTATTGCCATTTGGTCCGTAAAACGTATAGGAAAACATATTCAGACCATGAGTTTCATTACGTAGGTTACGCATTGTTATTGGAATTCGTGCCACATTTGCACCGTTGTGTTCGCTAAAACGATTTTCAATAGTAATATGTTATACTGTAAAGGGGATTTGAAAGAATCCTACTACTATAATCAAACCACTTGCAAGTGGTTTGATTATAAAACTCCATGCGAGTGGAAAAACAAATACGAACCCCTCACCGATGAATCGAGAGAGCAGTTTTAGATTCTAAGGTTAGAGCGTCTATGTTTTCAAAATTCACAAATTTTGATTTTGCAATGACAAATCACCCTGTACGCGGAGGCGGCATAGAGGTATTCTTAATTTTTCATTCCAGCTCACCCATCATATTACAAATAGTATCAGCTATAATTTCTCCAGAGGTTATAGGTGCAACTTTCCCTGG
>JGI24703J35330_11748536_pt1 | contig 18955 bp, 14 predicted proteins | sample TergutNt197P1_FD_35330 | JGI IMG/M metagenome (IMG submission 35330) | reverse complement strand
GGAAGATAGCTCGATGTTGACACAACTAACCCCCCCATTCCAGAGCAAAATCTGGAATGGGGGATTTTTGTGTATATTGCACAAAAAAAAGCCTCGATTTTTTATACAATATGCCGAAGTTTACAAATTTGCTAAATTTTTGACAGAAACCGCTTGACAAAATTTGGGGAGCGTGCTATAATGAATAATATATTAACTAAACCCCTAATATGAAAGGAGGCAAACCATGTCAAAAACCAGAAAGCCAAACAAGATGTCCGCAAGGGCGGCTCTGCTGACCCTGAAGGACATTGCCGTAGGAAAACTTATCGCTGTTATATTGGCAGCATTTTTAGCGAGTTTGGTGATTCCAGTTTCAGCAACATCACCACCTATTTTGCAAAACCATCTACAATTTTGGGTTGTCGAAAGGTCTGCTGAATTGCGTACCAGTGCGGTAAATGCGTCAGTATCTGATTCACACGAACTTGACATGACTCATCTTGATTTTATTGTTGAGATGTTGAGAAATAACGCTGGTGTTTCGCTGCGTTCTTGGAGCGAAGGTGATAAGATTTGGCAAGAGGTTCTTGACGGAGATTCAAATCCTGTTCAAATTTGGTATCGTGATTTTGAAGTGCGACCTGATGGCGGAGAACGCCCTGTGTGGCGTAGTTTTCAGGCAGGAGAAAACGCTGATGGTATCACGGTGCTTCGCAGAGGGAATGCAGTATTTATTCTAAGAGAAAACACGAATTTTTTCGGCATTATAAGTACCGAAATTTCTGTTGGCGAACCTGTGCCGTGTGTAGATTGTGGCAACATGATTTGTGATTGTCACAATAACGATAACTCATTGCCATGTGTTTGTAACGACTGTGAGGATTGCATTCCATCGGAAGACCCTGACCCAACTCTCATCTCAACCCCATCAATTCAAACCGCTCTCAACATCCTCCGCTACCTTGTAGACCTTCCGAGTGAGGCGACAATCCCTACTCATGATTTTAATCAAAATGGCGTGCTTGATATCGGAGATGCACTGCAAATTTTGCGATACCTCGTAGATTTACCAAGTGCTTTGGATTAGAATTGATTTTTCATAAAACTCCCCCACCTTTGTTGAAATTCAAAGGTGGGGGTGCTATATTACAGTCTAAGAAACAAAAAAACAAAGAAATTTGATTTTAGGTATTGACAAAGCAAAAATTCTGTTGTATAATTATAGGGATATAAAAGAATAAAGGTTGTAAATTGAAAGGAGATGTAGAAAGTATGGCAACTAAAACAGCATACTTGGTCTTAGAAAACGGTACTGTTTTCACTGGTGAGGCATTCGGAAAAGTAGGGGAAGTGACAGGTGAAATTGTTTTCACTACTGGAATGACTGGTTATTTGGAAACTCTCACAGACCCTGGTTACTATGGACAAATTATCATGCAAACATTCCCGCTAATCGGAAATTATGGCATAATCCCTGAAGATTTCGAGAACAAAGAAGTTTTTGCAAAAGCCTATATCGTAAAACATCTGTGTCAAGAACCCTCTAACTTTAGATGCGAGGGAAGTCTTGACATTTTTTTGAAAGAACGGGGAATTGTTGGGCTAAGCGGAATCGATACACGTGCACTCACAAAACTAATTCGTGAACATGGTGTCATGAACGGGAAAATTTGTACATCTCCTCCGACTGACGCTGACAGCGACGAAGCCAAAAAATACAAAGTAGTTGACGCTATTGCTAATGTGTCATTAAAAGATGAGCATCCGCTTATCAAATCGCAAAAAGGTAATGCTAAGTACAAAGTCGCACTAATTGACTTTGGTTCTAAACGTGGAATTGCGACCGAACTAATCGAGCGTGATTGCGAAATCATAGCTTTCCCACATAACTTCAAGGCGGAAGATGTTTTGGCAATAAATCCAGATGGTATCATGCTCTCAAACGGACCTGGTGACCCTAGTGACCCTGCTAATACTCCGATTGTAGAAGAACTCAAGAAGATTGTAGCGTCTAATAAAGCGATTTTTGGAATTTGTTTAGGGCATTTACTGTTAGCAAGGGCGAACGATTACAAGACTAAAAAGCTAAAATTCGGACACAGAGGTTCCAATCAGCCTGCTAAAGATTTGAAGAGTGGGCGTGCTTATATCACATCTCAAAACCATGGATACACTGTAATCGTTGACGAAAGTGATAAAAACCTTTCTTTTGTGAATGTAAATGACCGTAGCTGTGAAGGCATGGATTACGGCAAGTCTTTCTCTGTACAGTTCCATCCGGAATCACGTGGTGGACCGCTTGACACGAATTTCTTGTTCGATAAGTTCATCGAAAATATGAGCAAATAATCCTATTTATTCACCAAACAGTTTTGAAAAGAGTTTATGGCAACCTCCGAAAACCTCGTGTGCATTTTTGACGTACGGATTTTTTTGTGCTTTTGCACAAAAAACGCAGGCAAACTTTGTGTTTGGGCGAGGCTTTTTGGGCGAAATGACGGACAAAGCCCGTGCAGTGAAAATGTGCATGGGGTTTTCGGAGGTTGCCTTATGTTCATGCCGCTAACTGACGGCAGAAAGGAAATATGAAACTATGCCAAGAAATAAAGATATAAAAAAGGTTCTCGTAATCGGCTCAGGTCCGATTGTAATCGGACAAGCTGCGGAATTTGACTATGCAGGAACTCAAGCGTGTCGCATTTTAAGAGATGAAGGCATCGAAATCGTTTTAGCCAACTCTAACCCTGCTACTATTATGACCGACTCTAATATCGCCGACAAAATCTACATTGAACCACTAACACTTACGACTATTCAAAGAATTATCGAAAAAGAACGCCCTGATGGTATTCTGTCTGGTTTAGGTGGACAAACTGGGCTTACACTTAGCATGAAGCTAGCGAAATCTGGGTTCTTAAAAAAGATGAACGTACAGCTACTGGGTTCACTGCCAGACACAATAGACAAAGCTGAAGATAGACAGGTTTTTAAGGACACGATGGAAAGCATAGGTCAACCTTGTATCGAATCAGAAGTTGTGGATAATATCGAAGATGCGATTGCGGCCGCTAACAAAATTGGTTATCCTGTAGTAGTTCGCCCTGCATTTACTCTCGGTGGAACTGGCGGTGGATTCGGATACGATGAAGAGCAATTGCGTGAAGTTGCAACGCTTGGGCTTTCTTTGTCTCCGATTACGCAAGTTATGATTGAAAAATCAATACTCGGTTGGAAAGAAGTTGAGTTTGAAGTTATGCGCGACAAAGCAGACAATGCAATTATAGTCTGCTCGATGGAAAACTTTGACCCTGTGGGTGTTCATACTGGAGATAGTATCGTAATCGCACCTACAGTAACTCTTGCTGATAAAGAATATCAAATGCTTAGAACAGCCTCTCTTGATATAGTAAGAGCGCTTGGTGTTGAAGGTGGTTGTAATGTCCAACTCGCATTAAATCCAGACAGTTTTGAATATGCTGTAATCGAAGTAAATCCTCGTGTATCGCGTTCATCGGCACTCGCAAGTAAAGCAACTGGTTATCCGATTGCAAAAGTTTCAACAAAAATCGCAATCGGTTATACTCTTGACGAAATTATTAACGCGGTTACTGAAACCACTTATGCAGCGTTTGAACCTGCTCTTGATTATGTAGCGGTAAAACTCCCGAAATGGCCGTTCGATAAGTTTGTTTATGCTAAGAACATTCTCGGCACACAAATGAAAGCGACTGGCGAAGTTATGGCGATTGCAGATAGCTTTGAAGAAGCAATTCTAAAAGCAGTCAGAGGTGCCGAACTTGGTCTTAGTGACTTAAATCACCCACGATTCGCTAATAATACTGATGCTGAAATCAAAGAAATGCTTGATACCGTCACCGACTCGAGATTGTTTGTGGTATATGAAGCCCTCAAACGTGGAATGACTGTGAAAGAACTCCACGAAATAACGGCGATTGACGAATGGTTCTTGAATGGACTTGTACGCATTCTTAATAACGAACTCGCTAATAAACCGTTTGTTTATAAAATGGTTGATACTTGTGCTGCTGAGTTCGAGGCGAAAACACCATACTTCTACTCAATTCGTGGAGGCGAAGAAAACGAAGCGTTGCCATTTATCGAGAAAAGTAAAAAAGAACGTGTAATAGTCCTCGGAAGTGGACCTATTAGAATCGGACAAGGGGTAGAGTTTGACTATGCTTGCGTTCACTGTGTTTGGACTTTGCGTAAAATGGGTTACGAAGTAATCGTAATCAACAACAATCCTGAAACTGTATCGACTGATTTTGATACAGCTGATAGACTATACTTTGAACCCCTCTGTATTGATGATGTAATGAGCATAATCGAAATCGAAAAACCATTTGGTGTAATCGCAGCGTTCGGTGGCGGAACGGCGATTAAACTCGCTAATCAGTTACACGAACGAGGCGTAAAAATCATCGGAACTTCTGCTGATAGTATTGACGCTTGCGAAGATAGAGAACGTTTTGATGTACTTCTCGAAGAACTCGGTGTTAAACGCCCTAAAGGCACTACTGTTATGACTGAAGCTGAAGCGTTAGATGCTGCTGGAAAACTCGGCTACCCAGTTCTTATGCGTCCGTCATACGTTCTTGGTGGGCAGAATATGATTATTGCGTTCTCTGAAGAAGATATTCGTGAATATATGGAAATCATTCTGCGTTCTAAGCAAGATAACCCGATTTTGATTGACAAATATCTCTCTGGTCTTGAAATCGAAGTCGATGCGATTTGTGATGGAACTGATGTTCTAATTCCAGGGATTATGGAACACATTGAACGTACTGGAGTTCACTCAGGTGACAGTATTTCGGTATACCCTACTGTCAATGTCGATGAAGCTACTGCCGCTAAATTGTACGATATCACACGCAAAATTTGCGATAAACTAAATGTAAGAGGGCTTGTTAATATCCAGTACGTGCTTTACAACGGCGAAATATTTGTAATAGAAGTAAACCCTCGTGCATCAAGAACAGTTCCTTATATCAGTAAAGTTACTGGAATCCCTATGTGTGAACTCGCCACTAAAACGAGCATGGGCGAAAAATTAAAAAACTTAGGCTACTCAAGCGGAATCGCTCCAGTTACCGAATACTATGCCGTAAAAGTTCCAGTATTCTCGTTTGTGAAATTAGCGGGTCTGGATACTCATTTAGGACCTGAAATGAAGTCTACCGGTGAAGTGCTTGGAATCGGAAAAACGCTCGAGGAAGCGATTTATAAAGGATTAATTGCGGCTGGTCATAAGATGACCCCATCTAAGGTTGACGGGGAGCAAAAAGGCGTTCTTGTAACAGTTCGCAATGGTGACAAGGCAGACGTAGTTCCAGTGGTTGAAAAAATGGTGAAATACGGATTTGCGTTGTACTCTACTAAAGGAACCGCAAAGTATCTGACTGAAAAAGGCTTTAATGTAAATGTGGTAGAAAAAATCCGTGAATGTCCTGGTAACAATACTGAAACGCTACTTGAAAGCGGAAAAATCAGTTATGTTATTTCAACTTCTGAAAGAGGACGCGATCCTGCTTTTGACGATGTAAAAATCCGTATGAAAGCCTGCACTCTAAGTATTCCGTGTCTAACTTCTGTTGACACTGCAAATGCTTTAGCGGACAGCTTGTTGTCTGGTTACACCGAAGAGAACACTGAACTGATTGATATTAATACGCTTCACGCTTAACGCTTAATCAAAGAGGTAAAAAGTGATTAAAATTATCGACTATAAAGCGGGGAACGCCCCAAGTGTTATGCACGCAGTAAAGCGGCTTGGTATTAGTGCTGAGTTCGCTCGTGTTCCTGAAGATTTACAGGATGCGACACACATTATTCTCCCAGGAGTGGGCAGTGCTAAGGCGACTATGGATTCGCTTAATGAACTGGAGATTCTTGATGCTCTTAAAATCGCTGTAATCGAACGTGAAGTCAAGTTTCTCGGCATTTGTGTTGGAATGCAAATCATGTTTGAGCATAGCGAAGAAGATGACTGTGACTGTCTTGGCTGGTTAAAAGGTCGAGTAGTCAAGTTTGATTCGAGTAAAATTAGAGTTCCGCAAATGGGGTGGAATGAAGTTCGGTTTACTGATTGTCGTGAAAGCGATTATTTCTATTTTGTGAACTCATACTACGCTAAGCCAAACAACAAGTCAGACATATGGGGGATTACTGATTATGATGGTGAGTTTTGTTCGGCGGTTAAGCGTGGTAACATTTATGGCACACAGTTTCATGCTGAAAAAAGTGGAGAAGCAGGGCTTTCTTTGCTGAAAGATTTTCTTTTGGGAGGTGTGTAAAGGTGGCTCAAATAGACACAAGGTATAATGAAAAAAATAAACTCATGGCTTTTCTTACGGCAAAACATACTGGCGATATTGATTCACAAATTGCACTTACGCGTGCTTCTATGGAGCGTGAGGATATCGAAGATGTTATGAAAGAGTTCGAGAACTGGAAAGCGAATTTTGAAAAAGGTGACACATTATGCTAACTAAAAGACTAATTGCTTGTTTCGATATTGTCGCTGGTAGGGTGACTAAAGCAATCCAATTTCAAGATAATATCGATGTTGCACCCGCTGATGAGCTTGCCTCAAAAATGTACGAAACTGGTATTGACGAACTCATTTTTTATGATATCACTGCGAGTAGCGAGAAACGCCGTATTGATATTGAAACAGTCAAAAAAGTTGCAAAACGGGTATTTATTCCGTTTACTGTCGGTGGCGGAATTAAGAATTTAGACGATATGTATGAAGCCCTCAAAGCAGGGGCAGAAAAAATCAGCATTGACTCTATGGCGGTTCGTAATCCTCAAATTATCGCTGATGGTGCAAAAGCGTTTGGTTCACAGTGTATTGTTCTTTCAACTCAAGTTAAAAGAACCTCTGACCGCCTTGAATTTCCGAGCGGTTATGAAGTTTATATCGATGGTGCAAGAACGGCTACTGGGCTTGATGCAATTGAATGGCTCAAACGAGGGCAAGAACTTGGTGCTGGCGAAATCTGTTTGAATAGTATCGACTGTGACGGAACTCTTGGTGGTTACGATATGGAGCTTATGAAAGCTGCTGAGGCTGTGGTAACTGTTCCGTTAATTGCGTCTGGCGGTGCTGGAAAGCCAGAACATTTAAAAGAAGTTTTTTCTGAAACCGATACTCACGCTGCGATTATCAGTAGTATGCTTTATTCGCCACGGGTTGCGAGGAATTATAGCGTTTGTGAGCTAAAAGAATACTTGACTAAAAATGGTATTGATGTAAGACCGTTTTCGGGTTAAACTATAAAGAGTAATATTGACGTAAACACAACAGTATAAATATAAAACGTAAATAACAATTCATTAAATGGAGGTTACTATTATTATGGCAAACTTAAAAGGGAGCAGAACTGAAGCAAACTTGATGGCGGCATTCGCTGGGGAAAGCATGGCGCGCAACAAATACACCTATTATGCAGGAAAAGCGAAAAAACAGGGGTATGAACAGATTGCAAGTTTTTTTACCGAAACCGCTGACAATGAAAAAGAACACGCTAAAATCTGGTTCAAGAAATTGCACGACAATGATATTCCGGATACTGCTGTAAATCTTCTTGATGCGGCTAATGGTGAACATGAGGAATGGACTGTTATGTACGCTGATTTCGCTAAAATCGCTGATGAAGAGGGTTTTGCTGATATTGCACAACTGTTCAGAATGGTGGGCGAAATCGAAAAACACCACGAAGAGCGTTACAGAAAACTCTTAGCTGATTATGAAGGCAATACTGTGTTTTCAAAAGATGACCCTAATACTACTTGGGAATGTAGAAATTGTGGTCACGTTCATGTAGGTAAAGATGCACTCGCAAGATGCCCAGTATGCGTTCATCCTCAAAGTTTCTTTATGATTAAACCTACGAATTATTAAATAGACTAACCCCCATCTTGAGTAAGATGGGGGTTAGTCTCCTTACAACATGACAATATCTTCACATAGGGAGCGTTGAATAATTGCTTGCTACTCGATTACTCAACAGCCCCAGGAAGGATGCAATTCAATATGCGAGTAATCGAAATTAAACTTATTACTGAAACAGTCGCTAAATTATGTATTGAAGCTAACTGTTACGCCGATGAGGGAATCGTAGCTGCTTTCAAAAAAGCTCATGCTTGTGAACAGCTGGAGTTACCTAAATCTGCTTTAGAAACGCTGATTAAAAACGCTGAAATCGCCACAGAACACAAACTCCCCATTTGTCAGGATACTGGAATGGTTGTTGTATTCGTGGAACTCGGGTGTGATGTTTTTGTAAAAGGCGATATTTCGAGTGCGATTAATGATGGTGTCCGCCTTGGTTATCGCGAGGGATATTTTAGAAATAGCATAGTATCTGACCCACTGGGTGAACGTGTCAATACTCACGACAATACTCCCGCTGTGATTTATTATGATTTCAACTCAGAGTTAGGCGAACAAATTAAAATCACGGTTGCACCTAAAGGGTTCGGGAGCGAAAATATGAGCGGTGTCGAAATGCTAAAACCATCTGACGGGGTAGAAGGTATGGAAAATTTTGTTGTCGATATGGTAAGGAAAGCAGGTTCAAATCCATGTCCGCCTATTATCGTTGGCGTTGGTATCGGCGGAACTATGGATAAAGCCGCACTGCTTTCTAAGCAAGCGTTATTGCGTGAAATTGGTAGCCCACTAACCGAACTTGAATCGCGATTATTAGAACGCATAAACGCACTTAAAATCGGAGTAGCGGGTTCTGGTGGCAAAACGACTGCACTTGCGGTACATATTTTAGAACACCCGACTCATATCGCTGGGCTTCCAGTTGCGGTGAATATCGGGTGTCATGTTACTCGACATAAGGTGGCTGTGTTATAAAATTTTTAAGTTAAGCGACTATTAATAGACTTGACAAACATAAATAATCATGATATAATAGTAAAACAAGAGCAAAATGTCTTGACATTTTAGTGGAGTAATAGTCGTTTAACTTGAAAATCTATAGGTTTTTATGTTAATCGACTATAATATCATATAGCAATCAATATTAAAAAGGAGTGTTAAAATTATTATGAAAAAATTTATTTGCTCAATTTGCGGTTACTTACACGAAGGCGAAAACGCCCCCGCTAATTGCCCACAATGCAAAGCCCCCGCAGTCAAGTTCAATGAACAATCAGGGGAAGGGTTAGCGTTTGCCGATGAACATCGAATCGGTGTCGCAAAAGATGTTGAGCCTGAAATTGTCGAGGGGCTTCGCCAAAATTTTATGGGTGAATGCACCGAAGTTGGAATGTATCTCGCAATGAGCCGTCAAGCGGACAGAGAAGGTTATCCAGAAGTCGCCGAGGCATACAAGAGAATTGCATTCGAGGAAGCTGAACACGCTGCAAAATTCGCAGAATTGCTTGGTGAGGTTGTTGATGTTTCAACTAAGAAAAATCTTGAAATGCGTGTCATGGCCGAACATGGTGCGACACAGGGTAAAAAAGACCTTGCAGTTAAGGCAAAGGAATTAAATCTTGATGCGATTCATGACACTGTGCATGAAATGTGTAAAGATGAGGCACGCCACGGAATGGCATTCCAAGGGTTACTTAAAAGATACTTTCAGTGAAAAATGATATAGCCGAGAAAATTAGCAAATCCGCCAGTTTACATGGATTGTTGATTTTCTCGGCTCTGTTGTTTTCCATATAACAACAGACCCATTATATAAAAAATCAAGTAATTTTTGAAAATTTATTTGAAATAAATCGATATAATGCTTGACAAGATGGGATTTATGTGTTATAATGTAAGTTAAATCTATTTATCAGACCTAATCAGAACCAAATTCGGAGAGGTGGTGAACACGTGTCAGATTTAAGCTTATATCGCAATATTGGTGATTTTAAGGAATACGAACCTAACGATATAGTCTTTTTGCAAAAAGAGATGGGGGACGATATGTATCTCGTTGTAAGCGGGAAGTTTGGTGTATACATAAACTCGTTTACAGATTTCCCTATTCGTATTGCGGAAATAACTGAGGGTGGTTTTTTTGGCGAAATGTCTGCGATTGATGGCTGGACACGTAGTGCAACTGTAATTTGTGAAGAAAATGGCTCAGCGGTTGTTGTTAATCACGACAATTTCCATGCTTTGCTTGAAAACATTGTCGATATATCAGCACAACTTTTGACTACTTTAGTCCAGCGTGCCAAATCAGCAATAGAGATGGTTCGACAGAGAGGCGAAAAAGTCCTCACTTTGCCAGACGAATATATAGGACTTTCTCCAGAAAACCCTGAAACTGATTTAGTGATTATGCGAGATTTAGCACAACGAATCCGTATGTGCAATGAAAGCATCGGTATAAACGAAGAAGTTCGGTTCAAAAATCAAATTTTGAACGCTACTTCAAACGGAGGAGATGCTCCAGTTACAATCTTACCCGAATGGGTCAAGAAATATCGCGAAAATAAGGCTAATCTTAGTAGTGACTGTAACACTCAAAACGATGAAAAAGTAGACCAGAATAACAACAAGGGTATTCTCATAGACCAGAACTATACTTGTCCGTTCTGTGAGGAAGATTTTAAGGGTAAGCTCCCGCTCTTTACGCAACTTAGCGAAAAAGAGAAAATGAATGACGGTCGTGTGATTTATCACAACTTTAATATGCTTTTTTACACTAATGTAATATGCCCGAACTGTAACTATTGTGATACTTATCAAGAGTTTCAGTATAATCCACAAAATCAAAATGAAGTTAATTTACGTGAGGTTTTGGATTCCACCAAAATCGGTAGCATTACCGAAGTGGCGTTCCCAGAACTCAAAGAAGACACGTTCACTCCAGACATCACTTACTTCCAAAACATCGAGAAATTTACTGGTTTCTCGGATGATTATAAACGAACGCTTGACGAAACCGAACTTAGCTGTTATCTGAACTTATACTGCCTAAAACAAATCATAAACAGTGAGTTTCGCCAAGCCAAAGCGTGGCACAGGCTATATTGGCTGTATAGTGATTTCGGTGAGGTTAAACTTGCGAACGAAGCCGCAAAACAAGCGTTAATTTATTACACTGCGTATCACGTTCAAAACAAAGACCGGCTCGCTCCTGCTGATTTGGAAATGCTTAAACAAGTAATTGACGAATTGTCTAAAAAATCATGATGTGATTGATGGATTATGAGTTTCTTTAAATGGGTGAGTTGGGTGAGTTGGGTGAGTTCCCCCCATTTAAAATGAAAGGTGTGGAGGTTGTTATCAAAAGTTTAATAAAGAAAAATCTCCTGCTGGTAATTATTTGCGGGGTGATTATAGTTGCAATCGCTATATTTGCGATGTTTCTGTTGTTTACGCAACGGTCAGTCGATGGAGAAAGTCAAAACAATCGCAATCAAAATAGAGAACCGCCGCCTGAACTTGTCAGTGTGGCAATTGCTAATCTAACTACAAACACGAATTTATACGCAGATACACTCTACTTCCCGCTCGGGATTGCTGTTACTGGTGAGAGTATTAACAGGGGTTCTGGTGTGGAAGTTAGTGAAGAATCTGCTGAAAACACTACGAACAGCTATAGCATTACTGGTGAACTTTATATTGCAGATACGCTCAACAACCGAATCCAGATTGTTAGTGGCGAAAATCTCACTAATTTAACCAACATAGGTGGTGAAAGTGCCGAACACATAGACGGTGCTTTTGCGGAATCGCGCTTTAATGCACCTTCTGATGTTGTACTCGCTTCTAATGGTGTTCTTTACGTCAGTGATGCTGGCAATAATGCAATACGCTTGATTTCGATTTTGGACGAAACAGTCCTAACAGTTGCAGGTGGAATGGGGGCAGGGTTTGCTGATGGTCGTGAGGGTGAGGCTATGTTCAATAACCCACAAGCACTCGTAGCTTGCAGAAGAACAATTGGAACGATTTATGTAGCCGATACCATGAATCATATAATCCGCAAAATTGATGCGGATGGAAATGTCACCACAATTGCAGGAATCCCTGAGCAATCAGGGTTCGCTGACGGTGCGAGTGGTGAAGCTATGTTTTTTGAACCGCAGGGGCTGTTTTTGTCCGCTGATGGTAATTCTTTATACGTAGCTGATACGGCGAACCACGCAATTCGCCGTGTGACAATTTCAAGCGGTGCGGTGACAACGATTGCTGGAATGCCGAGCATCACTGGTACAAATGCCGAATACACTGATGGCGATTTTGTTGACGGCGAAATCATCGAAACGAGATTTAATTTTCCGCGTGCGGTTGAAGTTGTTGACAATAATATATTCGTAGCTGATACCATGAACCATGCAATCCGTGTGATTTCTAATGGCGAAACACGGACTATACTCGGCAACGGTACCCCTGAACAGTTTTATGCTTCTGCCGAAAATCTTCGCTTAGCAAAACCGTCCGCAATTGCGGTTGTACGTGGTGGGGTTGATGTTCTGTTTATATCTGACACTCTGAATAACAGCGTCATATCAGTTCCATTGAACGAAAGTGTTATGGCTGGAAGGCTTTCTAAAAACGAAATCTTATCACTGGCTTTATCACAGACTTTAAGTGAAAACGAAAATGATAAAATCCGTATATTTGCAGATGGTAAACCGCTCACTCTAAACGGTGTTTTACCGTGGACTTTTGGAGAACGTGTTTTGGTTCCAATCAAAGATTTGTTTTCGCATTATGATGGGAATGTTCATCTAAACCAAATCGATGGAACACTTTCGGTGGAATTTTCGACCATTCAGACACTCTTGACCGAAAACAAGGACTACTTCATTGAAAATGACGAGGCTGTTATGCCACTCGATGAGCTTAAACGCCTTTTTCCGCACAGTTTTGAATGGTTTCCAGAATTTAATGCAATCGTCGTGACAAGAAGGCTCGATTAAAGAGGTTATTAGACTTCCATAGAAACCCACGCACGGTGGATTTTATGGCAAATTTTTCGCCATAATGCGTTGATTTTTTTTGAAAGAACATGCAGTCTTACCGCAAAAATTCGCCTTGTCTGACGAAAAATTTGATTCAAAACTCCACTCATGCGGGGTTTCCGTGGAGGTCTACTATGTATAAAAAACTCACCGTTTTAATGCCACTGTTTTTACTCATAGTTTTTGGGCTTTTGATGGCGGGAAATGTATTTAGGGGTTTCGAGAACTGGATTTATGACAATTTTTTGCAAAGAGAACGTGAACCGCTCTCAAATATTATCATAGTAGGAATAGACGAACGCAGTATCGAACAAATCGGGACGTTTCCGTGGCCACGCCGTTATATGGCACAAGCCGTGACAGCTTTATTAGATAACGGAGTGGCAACAGTCGGGATTGACGTTCTTTACGATTCACACGGAGTCAATCCTGAATATGACTTGATGTTAATAGAAGCCGCTCGTTCAGAACGTGTGGTGTTCGGAACAATGGGAGTCTTCCCTGAAGGTTTACAGGAAATTCGTGGGCGACGATTGAATGCACGTTCATACGTGACACCTTTTGATGAACTTTATGAAGTTGCAACAACTGGATTTCTGAATGTAATGCCAGACTCTGACGGTGTAATCAGGAAAGCGATTGCGAACTTTATCTATGCTGGTGTGGTAAGACAATCTTTCCCGCTTGAGGTATTTAGGACATATCGTGATGCGTTGGGATACAATCGTGATGAAACTCTTGAAATCATAGAAAGTGTCCCTCTTGATCAGTTTTCACGGTGGAACATAGATTACGTTGGTAGAGCGAATTCATTCACTGCACTTTCGCTTTGGGGGGTCATCAATGATGAATATCCGCCAGAACTTTTTGATGATGCACTCGTTTTAATCGGGGCGTTCGCTGTAGGGCTAGGTGACAATTACTTTACTGCAATTGACAAAAGTACCATGACTTTTGGGGTAGAAATCCACGCAAACGCACTTCAGAACTTGATTGAACAGAACTTTAAGACTGATGCACAGTGGTACTGGAACTTAATTGGATTGGCTTTTTTTGGGGCGGTGATGACTGTTCTTTTTTCAAAGACCAAACCACTTTTTGCAACAATCGGGGCGATTATGATGGTGATTGCACACTTGTTTATCGCAAATGTGCTTTACGAATATTTTGACATAATCATTTTAAGCACATATACTTTGGCGCTTATTGCCGTTGCGTGCTTGGCGAATTTAGTATTGGCTCTACTTAATGTTCAACACGAAAAAGCACTAATCCGTGGATTCTTTGGGCGGTTTGTTGCCGAAGAAGTTGTAAACGAAATCATATCAGGTAATGTTGAAGTACAGCTAGGTGGCGTTTTACGAGAAGTCACCGTAATTTTTGTAGACATCAGGGGGTTCACCGCTTTTTCGGAAGCTAATCCGCCTGAACAAGTAGTCGAGATGGTGAACAGGTTCTTAAACTTAACGAGTCGCTCGATTCAGCAAAACGGCGGAACGATTGATAAATATATTGGTGACGCTACGATGGCGGTATTTAACGCCCCTACTGATTTAGAAGACCATGCACTCTGTGCTGTACAAGCGGCATGGGCGATGAAACAAGGTTCGCTTGATTTGAGAGAATCGATTCTACACGAATTTGGGGTTGACTTACAATTCGGCATAGGCATAAACACTGGAACAGTAATCGCTGGCAACATGGGTAGCGATTTTAGGATGGACTACACCGTAATCGGAGACACAGTCAACACTGCTGCGCGGCTTGAAGCTAATGCAGCTAAAGGGCAAATCATCATATCCCAATCAGTATATGAACGTGTTTCAGATTTTGTAAAAGTTCATGATTTGGAGGCGTTTTCGCTCAAGAATAAAAAAGACGAAGTTAAAGTCTATGAAGTTGTTGATGTGGTCGAGGGTATCCAAAAGTAAGAATGAAAGTAGAAAAAGCTATGGAAAGTAAATCAAATTCAGACATTGCAGTTCTTGCAGATTTTAAGGTGGCTTTTCTTGGAACTAACGGTTCGTGTGCGTACAATAATGGCAAACGCATTCGATATGGAACTAATACGCTTTGTACAGTCATCAAAGCGGGAAAAACAATCCTGATTTTTGATGCGGGTTCGGGTATTTGTAGATTTAATCAATTGTCTGAATTTGACTCAGACAAAATCAATCTATTTTTCTCTCATTATCATATAGACCACATGAATGGTCTCTTGTTCTGGAGTTTTTTGTTCAACCCGCAAAAAGAAATCAAACTTTATGGTCAAGGCGATATTCGTAAAGTGGTAGGGAACTTCTTTACCGCTCCATATCAGCCAGTTTCGTTGAATGACTTTCGTGCGACGATGACTTATCACGATATCAAAAGTTATGACGAAATCAAGTTAGCCGATAATGGGAGTGAGGTTAAAATCAAGACTTTGGCGTTAAATCATCCTAACGATTGTTTGGGTTACCGCATAGATTATAAAAACCGTTCAGTCTGTTATCTGACTGATATAGAACTCGCAAATTATGAAAATCAAGAGAAGGCATATAATGAACTTGTTGAGTTCGCAAAAGACAGTGATTTACTTATCATAGATGCGGCATACGCTAACGGAAAAAACATAAAAGGTTTCGGACATTCGACCCCTTTTGAATGTGCAAATTTAGCATCAAACGCAAATGCAAAAAAACTTGCTTTATACCATTATGGATACATGGAAACCGACGACGGTATTGATACTTTAGTTGAATCAGCAAAAGAAGTTTTTTCAAACACTTTAGGTTCATATGACGGATTATCGCTGAATATTTAGAGTTCTTGTTTGATACTGCAAGCTCTATAAAATTAGGAGGGTACGGTTATGAAAAATCATAAAACGATTAACGAACAAAAACAGTATTCATTACATTCAAATGGAGCAAAATTGGTGGCTATGTTGGTATTGGTGGCATTGGTTTTATCTTTGCTTGCTTTGCCGAACTCTCCAATTAGTGCGATTAGCACAAGCGTTTCTGCGAATAGTTTTTGTGCGAACGAAATCACCCCTATGGTGAGTGATTTTAGCGGAACTGCTCAGCTCAAACGTGGAGGCGGTCTTCGTGCGTTCACCACGTTTAGGAATATGGAAGTTCGGGCAGGTGATACAGTGATTACTGGCACGAACTCATCAATCACCATTACTTACGGCGAGAATGAACTTGTTGTTGGAAGCAATTCGCGTGTGTTTATCGCTGACTTCCGCCTGCAAAACGATACCGAAACAAGCTCAATTCATATTATGGAAGGAAGTGTTTTGAACCGTGTTAAGCGTGAGATGAACAGCAATTGTCGTAATACAATCCACACTTCTAATGCGATTGCGGGCGTTCGTGGCACCGAATTTATTATGTCGTATGACTCAAAAATCGTAGTCTTAGAAGGCGAAGTTCGGTTTGATGATGTAGATAGTGGTTATGCGTTCTCGGTCAGTGATAGAGGAGTAGGGCGAATTATGGAAGATTTTTCGCCGAACACCACTTCAGAAGTGACTACTACCGATGCTCCAGAATTTGAGCGTTTTCAGATGACTTTACAAGGGATAGACCTCAAAATTTTAGAAAACATTCTTGAAAATTCACCACATCTTATTGAAGCTAACCCTAATTTTTTTGAAGGCGTTGACGAAATTTTAGAGCAAAAGCGTGAGGAGGCGGCACGTCGCGAACTCTTAGAATTAGAAATGGCATCACAAACCCCGACTGTTCTGTTTGTGCCACGTAATAATGATGGTGATGACGATGCAACCAATAATGACGACAATAGTTCTATCAACCGACCTTCTACGACCGCTCCAGTGACGAATCCAAATACTCCAGCGTTTCCACCAGCTACTCCAAATGTTACGACCACACTAGACGACGCTCCAGTAGCGACTGTACCTCCCCCAGCAGTGACTTCACCGATTGCACCACCTTCTACAACTCTTGCACCGCCAGCGATTACTGTTCCGCCAGCAGTGACTACACCAGCAACTGTGCGAACACCTCCACCGCCGACTCCGACTGTTCCAGCACGGCTCTCAATCACTCCTGAAATCAACGAAATTATATTCAGCCCGCTTTTAGATAGAGGCGAAGAACGGTTCAGTGTAATGGTGAGCGGATTACGTAACGATTCTGATGTTTCAAGGCTAACATTACAAATGCGCGGTCTTCCAGCTAACGTAAGCTGGAACGCTACTCGTAGAACACCGTCTGGAAACCGTGTGATTTTTGATGTAGTTATGTCTGCTACTTCTAATAATGAATTTTCTAATAATGCAACAATCTCATTGACTGGATTAGTTGATGGCTACACTCAAGCTAATGCAGCGATTAGTTTGTCACAAACTACTGGCGAACGTAGAGCCAATCCGATTATTGTAACACAACGAAACGTCGAGCGTTTTACCGCTTTTGCGAATACCTTGGCTGGTAACGGATTACATTATGCACTCGGCGAAAGCATAACACTAAGCTCAACCCAAAACTGGACACCGATTGGAAGTGTAGTGCAACCATTCAGCGGTAGTTTTGACGGGCGTGGTCATAGCATTAGCAATATGAGAATCAGCCCTGTTTCAGAAGGCGAATTGCTTCAAGGAATGTTCGGAGTTGTGGGTCTGAGTGGGCAAGTCGCAAATCTTCGATTAAATAACACAAATTTTAGTAGCGGCGGGGCATTTGCGGGAATAAATCATGGTTTAATTACAAATGTTAGTACTCGTGGAAACCGTGGCGGAATAGTCGGGGTTAATACCGAAACTGGTAGAATATCAAATGCTTATTCTGATTTTAGTGCGTTATCTCTCGGTACAAATGTCGGCGGAATCGCTCTCGAAAATCATGGTGTTATTTGTAGTAGCGTTTCTGTAGGAACAATCATTACAACTGCAGCACTTGCTGGGGGAATTGCTGTAAACAACACTGGAATTATTCAGCACAGTGTCTTTATCGGTAATATCAACAGTACTGGTAGTGTCGGTTTGATTACAGCTGGAAATAGCGGAACGCTAATTAACAATTTTGCTACTGGTGGTAATGACGCTCCAAGCACATATAACGGAACTAATGGGCGTGCTCTCACGAGTACACAATATCGCAATAGAACTTGGTGGGAAACCGAACTCGGGTTTGATTTTGCATCACGTGCGTTTGACTGGGATTGGTGCGACACCACAAACTTCCCGACCTTACCGATTTTTGATGTTCATAGAAGAAGGTCACTGGTTTAATCAGGGCACAAGCCCTGCCCCTTCGTCACTTCACTTGCGCGAACCGACGCAGAGCGTCGGGGTATTACCCGAACTTTTGCACAAAACATCCCCCCGTTCCAGATTTATGTCTGGAATAGGGGGTAGTTTTATTATTTTCATAACTTTATATCATAAATTTTAAGATTCGTCAAGCTGTTCGCTTGAAGAGTGCAGTTGTCGAGATAGCCCGCTCCAGACGAGCAAAGCCCGTCTTTCGGGGCATACTCTTGTTTTGCTATTATATCATAAAGTTTTTGTTTTGTCCACATCCTTGGCTAAGAGTTAGATTTTTTTCAAAAAAGCTCAAAAAAGGGTATATCTAAAGCAAATATTTTTCTTTTCCTCTTGACAAATGTTCTAAGTTAATGTATAATTATTTTCAATATGGATAGTTATAATCAGTTAAGTTGAAAATGCAAAGCATTTTATTTTAAACTAGCTATATAGTCAATCAATTTAATCCAAATGCACAGGTGGCTGAGCTGGTCTAAGGCGCACGATTGGAAATCGTGTGTAGGTTAATAGCCTACCGAGGGTTCGAATCCCTCCCTGTGCGGGAAGCAAAACAAGAGTATCCCCTCGCAAGGCGGGCTTTGCCCGTCTGGAGTGGGGGTATCTCGACGAAGCAAAGCTCCATCTTTTTTTGTTTGACGAATCTTAAAATCTATGATATAATAGCCAAACAAGAGCAGAATAAAGACGGAGCTTTGCTTCGGCTTTGTTTTGCTTGACGAATCTTAAAAT
>JGI24703J35330_11748537_pt1 | contig 19042 bp, 11 predicted proteins | sample TergutNt197P1_FD_35330 | JGI IMG/M metagenome (IMG submission 35330) | reverse complement strand
TTCGCGCGAAGGTGCTTGGGGCAAAGTTCCGATTCGGACGTCCGAATTTTTCTTTCAATTCTCAAAAACAAAAAAACAAAACCACGACAGGCAAGAACGTGCCGGAGAGCAGAATCCGGGGGTCTCGCGTTCTTGTTTGCGCGTGTTTTTTTCGTGAAGAATTCAGAGATTTTCTTCAAGAATTTCGCTCAACCACTTTCCGGTGAAAAAATTTGTACGCTTTTGTCATATTCCCCGCGCCCGGTGATTAGGTAATGTATGGAGACGTCCAAGATTTCCTTGACCATTAGGCATCGTAGGTTCGTAAGGCCGCGTTCGCCGCAATCGATTTTCACAAGGTGATTTACGCCTATTTCCAGCTCCTCTGCCAGTGCGGCGCGGGACATGCCCTTGGCTTCGCGTATGTCTCGCAGGCGTTTGCCCATTTCGCCGGCTTTAATTTTTTTTCTTATGCTCATTCCTCCAATAAAAAAATGTGATAAAAAAGCGGGCAAAGACCGCCCGCTTTGAAAAGCAAAAGCCAGTAGCCGAAACATGAGGCTATTGGCTTTTGTGCGTTGTATGGTAAAATTGTGCTATGAAAATAGAGAGAAAAAATAGATACGATGCCACCAGCAATAAAATGGTGAAGAAGTATACAATTAAAGAAATCTTCCGTGACAATTGGGATAATTTTGTGTATGCAATGGAAAAACAATGGAAGTCAACATTTTTTCGGACACATTTTTAAGCAAGAGATATTTTTTAGATTGCTGCGGTAGCGGTCAGGGTTGTCAAGGGCGATTTTTTTTGAGTTTCCCCATTTTTTTCACGCACAGTTGAAAAGAGTGAGTTATGACTTGCGCCTGTCCCCGCATAAAAGCCGGGGCGTGTTGCCACGCGAGGGTTTTTGCTGAAAGACAAGGAGGGGCTTCCTTGTCTTTTAGCAAAAAAACCGCGTGGCAACTTCGCTTTTATGCGGGATAGGGCACTACGGAAACGCTCCCTAATTTATCCGAATCGGCAATCGTATAACAAAGGCCGAGCCTTCTTCGGGTTTGGACGTAATGCGAATGTTGCCGTTGTGCAGTAAAACTGTTGCGTGGGAAATCGCGAGGCCGAGGCCGGTGCCGCCTGTGTCGCGGTCGCGCATTTTATCTACGCGGTAGAAGCGATTAAAAATTTTGTCCTGCTCATCTTCGGGGATTCCTATGCCTGTGTCCTTGATTGTGATGTAGGCGTTTTGGTGGTCGCTGTCTACTATAACTTTTACCGTACCCCCTCCGGGGGTATATTTTATGCCGTTTTCGACGATATTTGAAATGGCGAGGACGAGCTTGACCTCGTCGGCCTCGATTTGCACGAGGCGGACTTCTTCGTAAAGAAGCACGACTTTTTTCTGCTCGGCGAGGGGCGCGAGGCGTTTTAAAATGTCTTCGACGAGTTCGTTTAAATCGGTTTGGGTAATATTCATCGACTGTTCGCGTCGGTCAACCTTAACCAAAGCGAGCAAATCGTCGGTGATTTTTACCATGCGGTCGACCTCGGAACTTATGTCCTGCATAAACTCGCGCGAAAGCTCTTCCGGCACCGAATCCTGCGATAGAATCGATTCGCTTAAAACCTTGATGGCAGTAAGCGGAGTTTTAAGCTCGTGGGACACGTTTGACACAAATTCTTCGCGGGTTTTTTCGACTTGCTCGAGCTTTTCGGTCATGTTGTTAAATGTGCGGGCAAGGATTGCGTACTCGTCGCGGGAAACGACCGGAATACGCAGGTTTAACTGCCCCGCCCTCATCCGCTGTACCACGCGAACAATTTTCCGAAGCGGCTCGATTATTCGGTGCGACATCACGAAAATAAGCATGAAAACCGCAAGCACCACCGCAAGCGAGTACAAAAAAAGGGTTGTGCGAATTTCCGCAAGCGAAGCATAAATGTCATCGACGTTTGCCACAAGCATAACCGCGCCGTTCCGACCGCTTATTTCATCGCGCGTGCTTATTGTTACGTACAAAACATTTTCTTCGCCGCGCCTAAGCTCGGTCGTGTTATTTCCGGCAAGCGCGGTAAGTACGTCGGGACGCAAAAGGGTTTGCCCGATTAGCGAATCCAAAGCCGCCCAGTTCGAATCTTCAATTACCCGCGCGCGGTAATCTATCACGATAATTCGCACGCCCCAGTCCGCGCTTCGCGTTCTGACCCGCGTTTCAATGTGCCGCGTGTCAAAATTAAAACGCGTTACAATGTCGGACATTATCAACGCGCGGGGCTGGATTTCGGCAATCCTGTCGCGGACAAAATAGTCCTCGATGGCAACCATGATTGTGAAAATAAAAATAAGCAGCGGCACAATGCTTATCAAGACATAAGAAAGCGCGAGCCGCCACCGGATGCTGTAATACCACGGCAGCTTATCGGAAATAATAACCGACACCCCATTTTGTGTATAAATATTTCGGGTTTGAAGGGTCTTCCTCTATTTTTTCACGCAGGCGTCTGATATGGACATCCACGGTTCGTACGTCGCCCGTATTATCCGCGCCCCAAAGCCGCGTTAAAAGAGCCTCGCGGGTGTAAACTTGCTCCACGTTGCTCATCAAAAATTCAAGCAAATCGTATTCTTTTGCCGTTAAGTAAATTTCCGCGCCATGCACAAAAACCCGCCGCGAAAGCGTGTCCAGCGTGACATCCCGCACGGTAATCATTTGCTCTTTAGCCTTTGGTTTTTCGCGGGCGGAGCGGCGCAAAATCGCTTTAATTCGCGCTTTAAGCTCGAGGATGTTAAACGGCTTGGTTATATAATCGTCGGCTCCGTACTCGAGGCCCATGATTTTATCCATATCCTCGCCCTTTGCCGTAACCATTACAACCGGAACCGCGCTGAATTCGCGAATCTGCCGACACACATCAGTGCCTTCAATTTTCGGGAGCATCACGTCGAGGATAATCAAATCGTAGGCGTTATCGCGCGCCATTTGCAAGGCTTCTTCGCCGTCATGCGCCATATCGACCGTCATGCCGTCCTGCTCCAGGCTGAATTTGATTCCCTTTACAATGTTTTTTTCGTCGTCAACGACTAAGATATATGCCATGTGTCACCTCAAAGGAGTGTTATTTTGTTTGCCAAAAAACCGAATCCGGCTTCGAGAGCATATGTCGATGCCAACAAGTTCCCTCGGCTCCGAATTGTTACGATTTCATTAACAATTGTATTATATTTGTTAATTCCACAGTTTACAAGTGTTTACGCCGAAATTCCCCTCGAAATTCCAACCGCGCCCGAAATTTCTTCCGGTGCGGTCGTGTTAATCGACGCGGAAACAGGGCTTGTGCTGTATGAAAGCGAGGCGAAAACGCAGAAATATCCCGCAAGTATCACGAAAATTATGACCGCGCTTGTTGTTCTTGAACATGCGGCGGATTTGACCGAGCGCGTCGAATTTTGCGACGACTCGGTTTGGGGTATTCCGCGAAGCTCGTCGCATATTTCAATGGACGTCGGCGAAACGCTTAGCATTTACGAAGCATTGTACGGGCTTATGCTTGAATCCGCGAACGAGGTTTCGCTTGCCCTTGCGATTCATATCGCAGGAAGCGTCGAGGAGTTCGTCGATTTAATGAACCGACGCGCCGCGCAAATCGGGGTTGGGGACACGCATTTTGTAAACCCGCACGGGCTTCCCGCGCGGGGGCATGTCACGACGGCGTATGATATGGCGTTAATCATGCGCGAGGCTGTTCGCAACCCGATTTTTACAAATATTATCTCACATGTGCGCTTCGATATTCCGCCGACGGAGCGACAGCCCGATACGCGACATTTGCTAAATTTCCACCAGATGATTCGCCCCGGGCAATTTTATAATGAGTCGGTCGTCGGCGGAAAAACGGGGTGGACAACCGCCGCGGGGCATACGCTTGTTACCTACGCGTATCAGGGCGACAGGCGGCTTATCGCCGTAATTTTAGCGGGCGAAGGACACAGCGCGTTTCACGACACGTCTGCGCTTTTGCATTACGGCTTCGCGTTGCCGATGGAATATGTCACGGTTTTTGATTCGTCGGCATATTCGATTTCGACGCCCGTGTTTCAGGAAATCGGCGGAAGCTCCGTTGAAATCGGACGAGTGCGACTTATGAGCGACCGCGATTTGGAATTTCAACTGCCGCCGGACTGGTCGCATTCGTGGCTTCGGTACGAGCTTTCCGTGCCGGAAACACTTGCGCCACCTGTTTTATTGGGCGACGTTGTCGGGCGTGTTGCCGTTTATGTACAAAATGTGCGCGTCGGCGAGGTCGAGCTTACCGCAAGGGACGCCGTTTTTGCGTACACGCCCCCTGACCCTTCGGAATATCCCGCCGATTACGCCGCTTATGAATTGCCCTATGAGTTGCCCTATGAACTGCCCTACATTGAAGTAAGCGTCGATTTTTTCACAGGCAGGCTCTCATTTTTAAACAACGAATATGTCCTAACCCTCGCGGTTCCGCTGGTAATGTCCTGTGTGACGCTTTTGATTTCCTTGGTCGTCGTAATGACCCGCGCCCGCCGCCGCGCACGAAAATTGCTTCGCGCACGCAGGGCGAAGTTCGCGCGATATCCGCATTATCGCTACAAGTGAGGGTTGTGGTATGATGGGGCGAGGTGATTGCAAATGAAACAAGAACAGTTGCGTCCCACCGTACACGCAATCGTAAACGACATTCCGAAGGGATATTCGGAAGGCGTGGCGTTTAAGGCAAACGGAAACGTTGATATGAAGCTGCATCTTTGGAGACCGATGAAAAAGCGCGCATAGGGCACCGGGGACATATGTCACAACCCGCCCAATAAGACCTCTAATCGAGGGTATCGGGGTTAAATATCGTATTTTTGCAACTTGCCTTAGCCCTAAAAGCGGCGTAAAATGCCTTCGAGGTGATTTTTATGGTTAGCAAGAAGGGGCCGTGGGCCATGTCGAAATTTATTTTTCGCTTGGGCTTGCTTGCGGTGGCTGTCGCGCTTAATTTTATTGCGCCGGAAGTGCTGGATTTTCGCGTAATCTTCGGGATGGGCGTCGAAAGCGCGTTTTTGTGGGCGATTTGGGTGATGATTTTTGTTATGATGCTTTTTCGCATTATTCCGAATAAATTCACGACCGTGGGCGCGCGAAAACATTTTCGCGGCTCATATCTCGAAGCGCGAAAACCCGCGGACGCAAACCCCGATATGCACAAAGGCGCGATAAAATCCGCGCTTTCGTGGTTCGGAATTACCGCCGGGGTTATTTTAATTTTTTTCGGACTTGGCTTACTTACACCGGGCGTGGTCGTTGTTTTAACGATTATTTACTCGCTGTGCGATTCGACTTTTGTTATGTTTAAATGCCCGTTTCGGCTGCTTTATTTGAAAAATCGTTGTTGCGCGGATTGCCGAATTTACAATTGGGACTGCATGATGATGTGCGCGCCGCTGATTGTTTACCCGAGTGTGTTTTCCGTCAGTTTATTTTTGCTTGCGGCGGCGATTATTGTGCAGTGGGAAATCGCGCAAATAAAAAATCCCCGCTTTTTTTCACGGGAATTTAACGCGAATTTGCGCTGTGAAAATTGTAACGAAAAAAAATGTACGCGAGGGCGCGCATGACTCTACCCCATAAACGCCCGAACAACCCGCATTAACGCCCGAATCGGCAGGGGTTCAAACCGCCCTGCGATTTTTTTTATTTCGGCGGAAACGGCAATCCCCTGCGGGCAGGCGGCGTCGCATTTGCCGCAGGCGTTGCAAAGATGCGCGGAAATAGGGTTGCGGCTTGCCAAGCCCATGCCCGTTACATACATTGTCAGACCTGTGAAATAATTTTGCGCGAAGGACGCGTTGTAGGCGGAAAGACGCGCGGGGATGTCGATGCCCTTGGGGCAGGGGAGGCAGTAGTTGCAGGAGGTGCATTTTACGCGGAAGGATTTTGCAAATTCCGCGATGACGTCGGCGTAGACCGCGAGGTCGGCGTCGGCAAGCGGCGCGAAATCGGCGGCGGCGCGCATGTTTGCGGAGGCTTGTGCGGTGCTTGTCATGCCGCTTAACACGCAGGTCACGTCCTCGTGATTCCAAAGCCAGTCCAATGCCCAATCCACGGGCGTTTTTCCCGGGTTCGCGGTGCGAAACGATTCCGCCGCTTTTTTCGGTAAATTCACCAGCTTTCCGCCCAAAAGCGGCTCCATTACAAACACCGTCAGGTTTTTTTCCGCCGCCGCTAAAAGTCCGCGCTTCCCCGCCTGATAATTTTCGTCGTAATAATTGTACTGAATCATGCAAAATTCCCATGGGTACGAGTCCAGAACTTTGGGGAATTCCTCGCCCGAACCGTGGTACGAAAATCCGACGTGCCGTATTTGCCCCGCCGCTTTTTTCTCCGCAAGCCAGCGTTCCACGCCCAAATCAAGCATCGCTTGCCACCATGCCATGCTTGTAATGTTGTGCATAAAATAGTAGTCGATGTAGTCCGTTTGCAGGCGCGCGAGTTGCTTTTGGAAAAAACGCTCGAAGTCTTCGTACTTTTTGCACATCGGAAGCGGGAGTTTTGTGCCGATAAAAATTTCTTCGCGCTTGCCCGATTTTTTTAAAATCGCGCCAAGCGTCTTTTCGCTTCCGGGATAAAAATACGCCGTATCAAAAAAATTTACGCCGCCGTCAATCGCCGAAAGCACCATGCGTTCCGCCTCGTTTCCAAGCGGCGGAAAACGCATACACCCAAAGCCAAGAACAGACAATTCGTTTCCGGACGCCTTGCAAGTTCGATATTGCATAAAAAACCTCCCAACTCGGTATAAATCCCAAATATTAAAGTCTTTTTGAAGGGGGTTTGGGGGAAACTTTTTCTTCAGAAAAAGTTTCCCCCAAGGTCTTCTTCTTAAACGTAAACACATACGCAGGCGGAACGTTGCGAAATTCCCGCCGTATATCGACCAAATCGAGGTAGTCCTTGAAGATTTTTTTCTTGAGAAGCGTGTATTGAAATGTGACGAACCTGCCGTCACGGTGCAAGAATTCGCGGGTTCGGGCGAGGATGTTTTGCGAAATTTCGTGAGGCAGCGACGCGAAAGGGAGGCCGGAAACTATGTAATCCGCATGGGCAAGCCCCTGCGCCGCGAGATGCGTGCCGATATTTTCGGCAGAATCGCAGTAAATGAACACATTTTTTTCGTCGGAAAAGTTTTCTTGAAGCAGCGTAAAAAAATTCTCGTTGCGTTCAATGAGAATTATTTTCGTGCCGCTTTTTCGCGCCCGAAGAATCTCCCGCGTGAAAACGCCGGTCCCCGGCCCGTACTCAACAATGCATTCCGCCCGCGCGAAGTCAATATTCGCCATCATTTTGCGCGCCAAAAACCGCGAACTCGGCAAAATCGCGCCGGTTGTACGCGGCTTTAGAAAATATTGCAAAATGAACGATATGTTTGCCACCGAATCCCTCCCTGAAACAAGTCGAAAGGCATACCGTTTGAACGTACGGCTTGCCGTAAAAATACCGCATTAAAACGTCATTGTCAAAAACGAGTCGGCGAGTGTCACTCGCCGACTCGTTTTTTTTGTGGGCGAGGAAACTGCTCACGGCTTCGAGGGAATGCGTCGCCGCCGACATGTGTACCCGGTGTCCAATGCGTGCGAAGGCAATGTAACGCAAATTTAATATTTACCAAAAACCCAAAAAATCCAGTAAAATAGCGGCACCCGGGCAAACGGAACATATGTTCCCTCTATCCGCTTTTAATTTTCTCCGATATACTTTGAAAGGCGAATTGTCGCTGGAATTTTTTAGTGCAATAAAAGCGCGCACTGCGCGCGGTGGGCACCGATAACATGTGACCGATAACATGTAATAAAAGCGACACATGCTCTCGAAGCCGGATACGATTTCCTGTCCCACAAAAAATTTTCCCCGGGGGGGTTATAAAATGAAAGATTTGAAAAATGGCTTGAGAAAGCAATTGAGCTTGCTTGTGGCTTTGGTGATGGTTTTTGGTGTGGTTGCGCCGCTTGTGTTGCCTGCTTTGCAGGTGTACGCAAACAGGCCGCCGACGACGCTTCCGATGACGGACGTCGCCAACGACGGAACCTTCCGAACCACATTTAACGAAAGGCTCGAACCCGGATTTACCGGTTTCGGTCCTCCGCCGGCGCACAGCGGCCCGAATTTTCATACCGACGCCAACGCGCCCGAAGGCAGTATTTCACTTAACTGGCCGCTCACGACCGCGCCCGGCACGGACTTTATGTATGCACTTCGTTTTTTCGATGCCAACGGACACAGGCACGAACTTTCCGTAAGGCAAATCGACTCCTTGACCGGCATAGGAATGATGGTTAACTACGATGTTTTCCTGCCCCTTGCGGACGGAAGCGGTTATGTTCATGTAAACGACCCCGTTCGTCGTGCGGCAGGGGGAGGCGCGCCGGGCGATTTTGGAATAATTCATCCCGGAGGGCTTGTTGAATCCGCGCACGATTTCTTTGTGATAAATCGCCACGGAGACCATCCCGACCAACGGGACACCTATCTCGGCACGAATTTGGGCAGGGTCAACGACCGCCCGCGTTTTGAGTTCCCGCCTGTGGCAGGAGCCGATTTCAGCCCTGTCCGCGAAGACTTTTTCAATCTCGGTCCCGACCGTACAAACCCCAACTCCGGCACGCAAATTCCAAACCCCGACTATGACCCCGACGCAGACCCTTCAACCCCGGAACATATCTACGTGCCGACATTTAACACAACACCCGGTTTTTCCGATTATTACCGCTGGCTTACCCCCAGCTTTAACATTGCCGAAGGTCAAGGATTTTCCTTCCGTTTTTGGGAATTTAACATCCACTTCCTTTGGTACGGCGGGCAATTTTTTGTCCATATAGAAGAACTCTTGGTTGGCGGAAATATACACCAATTTGTGCTTGAACGATACAATGGTGCCGCCAACGTTAACGCCTATGTTATCGGTACGGCGGCGGCTTCCCCGGCAGGCAATCAATTGGTCGGCAATTTAAATATTCCCACCGCGACCCGCCGCATAGTTTACGCATTCGTCGGCTTCCATCGCCAACACCATTCCGTAAACTCGATACCCATTGCGGCAAGCCCCGAAACCCGCACGGTTGGCGGCGCGCAAGTCGCTGTGCCGAATATAAACGTTCGGACTTTGGCGGCTACCACCCACAATCCTTGGGACGCGGGCATCCACTGGCGCATTTTGGCACCAACCACTCCGGCGGACGTCGCAAGTCCCGCCCACCCGTACCCGCTGTTTAACACCGACCCCGTTGATTTAACCGAGCGTCCCTTCCCCGACGCAATTCCGGAGCCGGACATAGGTATGGATATGCGCTTTAATCTGCCGACTCTTTTTGACGAAAGCGAAGGCGGCTTTGTTGTGCCGATTTCCGAATACGATGCCTTGAATACAAACATGCGACTGAATATAAACGCACGCGTAAGAGCCGGTGTGGACACATCGGAATGTTTCAGCGTAGACTTCCCGGTCAACAATATCCCCGCATACAACAGGAACAACGCGGGTCTTTGGGGTGAGGTCGAATACAGGCGTATAAACCCCATTCTCAATCGACCGCCCGAAATAACCTGCGTCATTACCGTGCAAAATGTTTCGATGTTGACAAGAATGCATCACTTGGGCGGCACAGAGTACGTCCCCCACGACCGCGCGGACCGCGTGCGCGTGGCTGTCGGCGGCTTGCGCCCCAGCATCGCATACGAGCGAGTGCTTATTTATTTCACAGACGAGCCCACAAACTTCTTAATCGGCTCTCCGGCGGAACCCGTAACGGAGGGTCATATCGAGCCGTTCTATACGTTCATAGAAATTCGTCCCTCTACGGTTGTGAGCAGAGAGGTTTTAACAGTCACTCCGTTTAACGAAAGCCTTGGTCTTCGTCCGCCATCCAACACATGGTACGGCTTGACGCACGACGAACTGCCGGGTGGTCGTACCACCGAAATCCGAACGGAAGCAACGCGAGAGATTCACTTCGAGCTACCCACCTTCCTTCCCACAATGTCCATGTACGTCAGTCGTTCGGGTAATCACCTCAATCTCCTGCCCCCCTTCCAATATTCGCAAAACGTAATATGGTCGCCCGACAGAAGACCGAGAATCGATATCCCCGACAACTTCGTCCTAATATGGGGCGACGACTTCGAAGAAAGAACAGGCCGCCCCTTCCACAGACCTCTGCGTGAAGAGCGCGACCCCCCGCCCGACCATTTCCAAGCGGGCTATCTCCAGTACAGAATGCAGTGGAACATCGCCACACACAGAGACGTTATGAGCCTTTTGGGGCATTCCGTTCCGCCGACATCGCCGAGCGCGATATATTACCCCGGCAACCAGTTCGGCCAGCCCGATGACGTTATAAACGTAACGTACGTCGTCGGTCTTTCCTCCGCGCCCGATACAATGGCGTGGGAACAAGACGGCGCGTCTCCGCATCGTACGTACCTGCGCGTGAACCTACAGATAAGAAGGAACCCCGCGTCACCCATGGAATTAGAATATCGCATCCTAAGCGACAGCGACTTTATCGCGCATCCCGACATGACGCCCCCAATTCTGCCGCGTTTTATGGGCGGCAACGGACTTCCTGCAACCCCGCACCCCATACTGAATCGCTGCTGTGAAGCAGAGTGCGTGGCGGGCGCGTGCGGTTCGGGCTGGATGCCGCTTAACTACCGCCCCGATATCCGCCTCGGCGAGAACGCGGTTTTCGCGGAACTCGACATCATAACCAACAGTGTGCGTCGCGAACGCTATCCGCCCCCACCGGAAAATCTCCGCAGGGATATTGATTTCCCCGCCGTTCACTTTATGAACGTGCGTCTCCACGAGTGGAGCGTAACACACGCCGACAGCTCGACCACACTCCACGATGCCGCGCACGTATGGAGTCTTTTCGACTACATGGTCGTTGACGATTTCGGCACGCTTACTCCGCCGCCGCCCTCCGACCTTACGGTTTCGGCAGGTCCCGAAAATGAAGAAACCCAGCCGTATCTCAACGTGTCTTACAATATCCCCGGTTCGGCAATATTGGCGTATCTTCGGACGTTTTACCCCCTCGACACGCAAATCACGACGAATTTATATATCGGACAGTTTCAGGATGCAATAATGTCCACGTTCTTCCCCGGCGGCGGCACGCTTGCGGCCACCGCGAGAAGAAATGCGGCAACGATAAACATCCCGTTTTCCGACCTTGTAAGCACGCCCCTTGTCCCCGTAGACGGCAGAATTGAGCTTGACCTTTTGGATCACGCCGAAATTCAGCGCGTTTTACGCGGGCAATTATCCTCAACCGAGCCGAATTCCGGCGTCGTGCGAATTTACGACATCCCGCTTTTCCACACCACTGCCGTGTATATAGCGACTCCGGCAAGCATTAACATGCCCGCGGGCAGGATTGTAAACTATGAACACGGGCAACTTTCGCAAAGGGAATCATTCGACGAAACCTATCGAATTCTTAACGAAGGCGACTTCGGGATAAATCTCCGCCTTACGGGTATGGAAGAAAACGCAGCATTTTTCATATTCTCCGACTTGGAAGTCAAAAAATATGTAGCGGACGACGAAGAAAGAACATCGTGGACAGAGCGCGATGTCTTGCCAAATCCCGCCGTCTCTGTCTTTACAGGCGTTGTAACCGACACAACAGTCGGAACGCCGCAAGCCCCCGGCCCCGGCGATGTCGGTCCCTCCGCGCCGCAAAACCTTCGTGTATACGAGTTCGACCAAATGATGGCGGCTCTTCGTTGGGACCCGTACGCACTTTCCCCGTCGGAGGTCGAGGACAACATTCGCATAGAATGGGAAATTCTCCGCATACAAGACCGCGAGCGTCTCACAGACGAGCAAATGAACGGCACACGCAACGAGGTCTTCTCACAAATATTCAATGAACGACTGAATACCGCCCCCGGACACCGCAAGGGCTGGATAACCGATCGCGACAGGATTACCGTTTTCCGCTACGACGGCAGCACGGAAGTTTTCCCGACCCATGCGGCAGTCGGCAACCCGGATCTTTTGGAGGATTACGAGTACAGCAGAATGCTCCTTGACACCAACGGCGAACCCGCGGTCGAGCTTCGTGACCGGACGCTTTTCCCGAATAATATGTACTTCTACTACGTCCGCACCGTCCGCCTCGAAGAAAGTTGGGACGACCAGCTTATGGCGTGGGTCGAGGTTCGAAGCAACTCCGTGTGGGTTGAAGTCCCCGTCACAACGTATCCGATTCAGGCCCCCGTTAATTTGCGCCAGGAAGACCCGCTCGAGCGCGATGATTTCTGCGGAATGACAATGGTTGCCGTAAGCTGGGAACATGTGATGATGAGTGACATTCTTGCGGGAATGGGCGACCTCTTCGTGTTCCAGTATCAAATCCGCCGAAGCGGCGAATCGTGGGGCGAAGTTTTAACCGTTCCCCCCGCCCGCATGACCGAGGCATGGCTCGACAGCAACCGCCGTGTAGCCGGCGACGAAAATCGCATACACTATATTGCCGACGGGCTGGAGCACAGTACCGTATACGAAATGCGCGTGCGCCTCTTGGATATGACGCACGCCCCGGGCGAAACGGAGCGCGGCGACGCCTCACTTTGGTCGAACACACTCGTCTTCATGACGGAGGTTGACCAAGAGGACGACCAAATGGACCGCGAAATCGACGATTGGCTCAACTATTTGCGCCGCCGTCTCGAAGAATTCCTGCGCCGCCCCTTCTGGCTCGCGCACAGGACTCCGTACTCAACGACCGTTGTTATCCGCCCCGAAGATGTCTTCCGCGGGCTTATGGATGAAACCGTCGGCACGGACATTCGTCTGCATAATCCCGGAACAGACAGGGTAGTCTATTATATTCCGGCGTCGGCTTTGTTCACCGCGAACGAAAACAGATACGGATTCTCAACCGCGTGGAGCGACATTGAATTTTTATTCGCGCCGTCGTTCCTGACCGACGTGGATAATCAGGCACTTATCGATATGGCTCGCGCGATTGACGAGCGCGGCTCGGATGTTTCCGACGCCTTTGTGCGCCTCGAATTTGTCCGCAACGAGTACGACGAAATAAACGGACGCCCCGCGATTACCCCGCGTACACAGCTTACCGCAAGCATGGCCGGAACAAACGATTCGATTCGCAATATCACGACATGGGATAGGCACATGCTTCGCCGCGCGACGGCAATCGTTGAAGATTGGCTTACCGACGCAGTAATGCGCGAAAATATCCGCGTGCAGCTCATCGAAGAACTTTCAAACGAAGACATGTCCGACCATTTATACGACTTCATCGACCGCGTGTTGCAGGAAATTATCAACGCGACAAGCGAGTATATGGTTCAAGCCTACGGCGGAATTTTGCACAATCGACGAGACGTAATTTACGAATTTGATGCGGCAATGCACGTTATTGCAACGCCGCCGCGCGACGCGTATTCCGTTTTCGGATACGAATTCGTAAACGAAGCATGGCGTCAGCAGAATTTAATCGAGCGTCACAACGGCAGAGCGATGATTTTCCGCCGCCCCGGCATTTTTGCCTTCACCGGGCGCGAAATTATCATACCCGACATTGAAATTACGCCGCGCGGAGGCACGGTAATCTCGATTGTTGCGCGGTACGGTTTGGAGGACTTGTTCGGCGTATATGTTGACCTCGAGCAGTTCGCGAACCGACAAATGGTAATCGGCTCGATTGCACGTACCGCAGGAGTTCCCGCGAACGCAAACGCAATGAATTGGGCAACAGAGAACCTCGACGTTCAGCTTACAAGCCGCAATGCAACCGGACTTATTTCGCGTCAGGAAGCGATTGCTGTAACCGTGGCACTTTACGCACACCGCACAAACCAGCCGATTAACACACTTCGCATAAACAACCACGCAAACACCGCCGGAATGAACCTTGACGCGCGTTTCGCGCCGTCGGTTCGCGCCGCCTTCGAGCTTGGTTTGGTTTCGGACACCGATATGGACCCTGCCGGTCCGATTACAATCGGAGAATTCCTTGATATGTTGACGTTGCTTAACGCGCGCGTGCGCGTATAGGGGGGAGAGAAAAGATGAAAAATATGAAAAAAATATTTGCATTTTTACTTGTGGTGATTATGCTGCTTGGATTAGTCCCTGCGGTTGCTTTTGCGGAGCCGCCGACCCAGGGCGACTGGCCGCCGCGTCGGCAGCGCCCCGTAACCGTTTCGGAAATTCAGGTCGGTACGTCAACGCCCGGAAGCAATAACTACAATTTAAACATTCGTTGGGAGCGTCCCGCGCTTTCTACAATCAGTGATGTTCGCGGAGGCGTTACGTGGAGCGATGTCCAGCCCCTCTTGCCCAACAACAACATTTGGACGGTTTTCCCGTTCCGTTACGATATCCAATTCCGTAACGCAACGGCAGGTCACGGCTTTAACGAAAACCCTGCCTTGCCGCTCATTTCACATTCACCAACCGTGCCGGGCGAGAACGGTCAAGCCAGGAATCGTCCCGCCGCTTTGCGTTGGGAAAACTTTACGGGGATGCGTTCGTTTACGATGGAGCCCGCAAGCCTGTATGAAATCTATATTGAAGCGGTTCGCAATACCCCCGCGCGCCGCCCCATACCGGGTATGCCCGGCACATTTTATGTAGTCGGCGAGCCTGCCACTCCGGATTTGGCTCCGCCTGCACCCGGCGGTCTTTTGTTCCTTACGGACATTACACCGACAGGAGCGGGACGCGGAAATACAATTACGGTTACATGGCAAAATCCCACGTTTGACGGTCAAAATATTTTCCAATATTGGCGAATCGGTTGGCAGGAGCTGACTCCGAATATGACCCTTGGCGGTTATGGTTTCGGAGAGGCCATGCGGGTGGGCGGTACGGACGCGCCTCCGAGCCAAATTCGCCAAAACGCCGACGGAACCCTTACCGCGACAATTTCCCCGCACAATCTTCCGTCAATCGGGCAGGTTTCGGTGGTTGTTGAGCCGCTTTTGGGGCCGAATCCCGCTTTGCCTGCAAACCAAGTCAGAGGCTTTTTCCCGAACTGGCGTCCGTATTCGGCACCCGTTCTTATCGGCGGGCGCACTTACACGATTTATTTTACGGAAAATCCATACAGAACCACGGTTACGATGATTCCGGAGCTTTTTATCGAGCAACTTGGGGCGGAGCATATTCGCCTGTGGTGGCCGGTTCTGGCTCATATCAGCCAGCTCGACAGGGTTGAACTTCAGGAATGGCCGCCCGCACTTGAAGGAACCGTTCCGACAAGCGACGACGGCATGATAAGAGTCCTTGCGCGGCGTGGTCGCGAGACGTTCATTCATATTAATGACTATATTATCGGGCCGGGATTGCCCCGCGACAGGCGGGCTTTCTCGCTTAAACTTATTATGGAGGACGGCTCCGAAGTTTGGACCGAAATCGTTGTTTTTGACCCGCTTGTGGCGGACTTTAGCCCGTACCGACCGGAAATAATGAGGCTTAATCATGCCACGGTTTCAGATGTCGGCGGATTTATCTCGATGGAATGGCTTGCGTTTGCGCGATTCCCGACGGTTCCCGCAGAAGAAGCATGGGTTCCCGATGACCCCCGATACATGGGGCGTTTTGTTGACCTGAACGTGTACTATGAAATTTTCGTTTCGGATACTTGGGAGGAGCTTAACCGCCTGACCGAGCCGCTTATGACGCTTCATACAAACGATTTGCAGCGCGGCTGGATGTTCAGCCACCTTGACCCGAATCCGCCGCATAATCCCGTAGAGGACCCGACGTGGATGTTCGCGCCGGGGCAATACATTACGCAGTATCAGCACGTTGGCGGACTTCGTGATATTACGGGCAACAGGGTTTACTTTGTGCGTATTCGCGCGGTTCGTGACCCCGGCGGACAAAGCTCGAACTGGGCTTTCGGCAGTGTGTATGTTCCGCCGCTTCGGCCGCTTGAAATTACGCCCGAAATGATTTCATCGCCGCCCGTGCGCGTTGCAGACGAGCGCGCGACGGCAATTGACATCGAATGGGATATTCGCTTTTTGGAAATTTTGCGCCAAAGGACATCGCCGCAAGCAATTGATATCGACCCGCCGGGCGGAGATACCTCTCCGCCGCTTAGAAACACTTGGTACCCCGTTATTGGCGTTGACAGGAATAATAACTTGATTTTTGGGCGTTCCGCCGCTCATATTAACTATGTTTTAGACGCGGACGGCGAGCTTGTAACCCCGCCCGGCTCACCCGCGCGGCATCGCATTCTTAACGATATACTCAATAACGACTCGCTTGTCCCAACGAATTTGCGCAACAGGCTTCTTGGCTTGCAAGACCCGATTGTTCGGTTTAACCCGAACGACCCGCGTCAAGTCGGTGAATTTTTGGGTCACGCGCGTCCCGCTGTTGAAGCCGAGCTTACACGTTTAGGGTTCGCGCTTGGTGAAAATGACAGGCCCATTACCCTGCGGATTCAAGATACGCAAACCCCGCTTCCGTTCAGCTATGAAATCCATGTCGTGCCGTACGCAACCGTGCGTTCGTTTGTGTTGCCCGGTGTCGGCGAAGGTTTTACGGCATATCGTACGTTTATTAACTCTAATCCTGCCGGGATTTGGGCTTCAATCGGGCAACCGCCTGTTTCGAACGGTGTTGCGTCTCATTCTGTTACCGGGCTTAGCGTGAACACGCCGTATATTATTTTCGTCCGCCCCTATGTCACAATCGGCGGGCGGCAGATTCGCGCGGCTTACCCGACATTTGTCGTCGGAACGACGGTCGATGACCCCTATCGCCCTGTTCCCGACCCGACTACTCCCGTGCTTATTCCGGTGCCGGAATATACGCGTCGCGACAGGGTTGCCGTGCGTTGGCGCGTGCAGTCCGACATGATTTATGAACTGCGTATTTCGCATTTCTTCTCGGATTATCCCGACCGCGGAATTTCTATTCCCTTGAGCTTTGAAGATGTTACAAATGTGCTTGACGGGCGAACCGTCGAGCTTGAAGAACCGCGCGCGATATTTTTTATGCGGGAAGTAGAGGGCATTCCGTATTTCTTCTTGCGCATTTACGAGCGATTCCCCGGCACGCAGTATTATATTTGGGCGCGGGCCGCAAGCGTTGATGCTGTGGGAGCGGTTTCTTCGGAATGGTCGCAGTGGTCGAATCCGGTTGATATTCGCACGAATGATATCGAGCCGCCGCCGCCGCCGCGTAGTTTTGCGCGCGCGCCGCAAGGTCTCTTGAATACGTTTAATCGCTACAACGATACGGAATATCAATCCGACGAGCCTTACGCTTTGACGCTTTCGTGGATGCGCATCTTGGCAGATTTGCGCGACGATGACGGAAATCTGCGCGAGCGTGCCGAAGCCGGCACGGGCGATGCGAATATTCGTCCGCTTAATTTGCCGAACATTGGCGCGACACCGGCGTATGCCGCATTGCATCTTCTGCGCTTTGAAGAGCTTCGCGCGAACCAGCGTTTTTACGCGCGTGCGCGGACGTTTTTGACTGTGCAACGAGACGGGCCCGATATTTACAGCTATGAAATTGAACTTGCCGATAACCCGGATTTCCTTGACTCCGTTACCTATACGATTCCGCCGCTTCCCGCTTTTGACGCGATTAATATGCGTCGCGCGAACTCGGACTGGGTTTATCTTGAAACTCAAACCGGCGTTACTGCCGACGAATTCGATGGTGTGCATCGCCCCGACCAGTATCCCTTGCCCGAGCGCGATTGGGAAATTACGTACGACCGCGGGTCGCAAACGCTTACATGGCGTTTCCGCACGAATCAACGCGGCGCGGACGGCAGGCTTGACCAAAACGTTGACCAGCGTTTTATTACGCGATTGATTCAAAGCCGAACGTTTGTGTATACAATCGACATTTCGTCTTACGGTGAAATGCCGATTGCGAACCGCGAAGTAATTGTTCCCGAGTCAATTTTGCGCGCGTTCAGCGAGCGGCAAATTACGCTGGAAATTCTTGCGGGTGAACACAATGTACAAATTCCGCCGGGCGCGTTTGACACCGCGCAAACACGCGGGCTTCAGCCCGGAATCGGCAGTTATTATACAATCGCGCTTAACGCCGTGATGTCGGGAATGCCGCCGCTTACGACGAACACCGAGTTCGCGACGGTTCCGCAACGCTTTGGCGTATCGCTTGAAACCCCGATGCGTCACGCGACCGCTCTTACGACCTTCGCGCGCCCCGTTAATATCGACCTTCCCGTTGAAGACCACATCGCCCCCGAAGGATTGCGCACGGGCTTGTTCATTCTTGATGTGAACACGGCGGCGTGGCGTGACGTACAAGGTGATTTCAATTTTGCGACGGAAACGTTGCGCTCGACGATTCAAGCACCGACGACTTTCGCGGGTATTTCGCGCAATGCGCCGCCCGTTGAAACGCCTGCGGACCGCGCAAACGCGCCAATGAGTCGCGTAACCGCGCATCTTAACATCACGGACCTGACGCGCTTCAACGCCGCAGACGAAGTTACCCCGACCCAGTTTAACAACTTAGTAAACGTCATTGCGCAAGGCGAGCGTACCGTTACGATGAACGCGAACCTTCCCGCGGCGGCGGCGCAGTCCATGACACGCGCACGCATTTTTGCCCCGCCCGATTTCACGCGCGAAGTCGCGCTCGACATCCTTGTGCGCCTGTACGAGACCCGCACGCGTCAAATTCTTACGCCGATGACACCCGTTGAGTCCGTACCGGGAATGCAAAACGCCGACCCCGCGCTTCACAGAAACCTTCGACTTGCCGCCGACCTTGGATTTATTACCGGGCCGATTGAGCCGGACGGCGCGTTGACCATGGGCGAAATGATGAACATTTTGGACATTATTATTCAGGACGCGAGGTAGTTTTTTCCCTCGCGCAAGAAATTTGTAAATTGAAATCGACTTGGTTAATTGTAAGCGTCAAGCCCACCCGCACGAGCTTAGTTGCAAAATTTAATCCGCAGGGATTCATGCAAATTTTGCGGTAGCAGGGATTGAATCAAGTC